>Ga0182024_10001426_pt1 | contig 61725 bp, 56 predicted proteins | sample P32metaG_FD_120480 | JGI IMG/M metagenome (GOLD analysis project Ga0182024, IMG submission 120480) | Permafrost microbial communities from Stordalen Mire, Sweden - P3-2 metaG (Illumina Assembly) | ecosystem: Environmental > Terrestrial > Soil > Wetlands > Permafrost | place: Sweden: Stordalen...
ACCGAAGCTGCGAGGATCGGCGATGTGACGCTGCAAATCGTTCGCGACTGGGTTGTGAAGTTCAACACCAATGGACCGGACGGCCTGATCGACCGCAAATCGCCCGGGCAACCCTCCAGGCTCTGCGCGTCGGGCTGAACTATCGTTTCAGCGATTTGTTCGCGAGATAAGAGCGAAGACAAACGCCTGGGCGCATTCCTTGCCGGACGGGATGCGCCATGCGGCTGGCGCCCATGAATGGGGCTATCCGCGACAAGACCGTAAGCTGGCGGGGCTGCGCTCTAATAGCGGGGATCGAGCCCATGAAACGCGCCCTTCTCGTTGGTCTGATATTGCTGGCCGGCATCGTCGGCGCCCAGGCCGGCCATTACGACTCGGTCGATTTCGATCTCATCCAGCCGAACGGACATCCGCGCGGCGAAGCCGTTCATAAGGCCGCCATTGCCTTTTGCCTTAAGCAGACCGGCGACGATCCTGATCTGGCCGACACGCCGCAATTCAAGAAATGCCTGCTTGGCCGCGGCTACCGCGTGCAATCGGAGCGCTGGATCGGCGCCTCGCCCGCCCCTGTCGCCGGCGGCCTTGACGGCGCCTACGTCTATGACGACGCCAGCCCCGGTCCGGAACGCAGCGAAAAGGACGAGGAACGCGCCGCCCGCGCCTGCAACGGCGGCGATGCGGCCAAGACGGGGACGCAGGCCTTCAACGCCTGCATGCTCGCCAAGGACTGGCAATTCTCCAAATTCGAGCCGGCCAGGCGGCCGAAGGCCGGCGAGTGAGGCGATCCGGACACGCCGCGAGCGTTGACGCGACAGGAAAAGCCGATCCCATCGAACCGATGCACAAATTTGAACAATCGCTGTTCAAATGAGGCGCTTCCAAATTCCAGGCGCCGGCGCCTAAGTTCAAGCGCATCTCGCCTTGGCGCGGGATTTTGCATGAGGATCGCATCAATCGCGGCGGGCGCAGCGAGGGCGATCGGGAACGGGCGCCCTTAGATTTCGCGTCGCCACGGTCGGAGGAAATCATGGCCAAAGGAATTCAACCCCGCACATCCGCAGAATTGGTCGCCACCAGCGGACTTCGGATCCCACCTATCCTGCGCTGCCTGGCGACCGATCGCATCGACATGGAAATATGTCTGGGCGGTCGATCCGGAGCTTGGCGCGCAACTCACCGCGGTCGGGTTGGAAGCGGATTCGGCGGTCCTCAAGACCATGGCCGACGCGACCGCGCAGGCCGCCAAGATGATGAAGTCCCTCAAGCAGAAATCCTGAAGTCCCGTGGACAGCATCGGGCCGGGCGAAGCGTTCTCATCCGCCCCCAGGTTGCGATCGGCCGCCCGCGACGGCGCTGAGGTGGCGCTGGCTGGTCGGTTACCAGGACCAGGGCAACCTCGGCATGGGATATCTGGCGGCCGTGCTGCAAAGGCACGGCTGCGCCGTCGAGATGATCGACGTTCGCGACGGCGCGGAACGGATCGCCGAGCGGCTGGCGGCAAGGCAACCGCTGGTGGTGGGTTTCTCGCTCATCTTCCAGTTCTTCCTGCCGCAGTTCCGCCGCGTGGCCGCGCATCTGCGCCAAGCCGGCATTACGAGCCATTTTCACCATCGGCGGCCATTATCCCAACCTCTGCCACGAGGAATTGCTGACGAACTTCCCGGAGATCGACAGCGTCGTGCGCTACGAGGGCGAGGAAACGCTGATCGAACTGGTGGACAGGCTGCGCGAGGGCCAGGAATGGCGGGAGATCGCCGGCATCGCCTATGCCCGGGCGGGCCAAGTGGTCGCCACGCCCGCAAGAGCGCTCGTCGAGGATCTCGACTCGCTTCCCCTGCCATATCGCCCGTTCGGGACGGAACATATCGGCGGGTTTCCGACGCTGCCGCTGTTGGCGAGCCGCGGCTGCATCCGCCGCTGTTCCTTTTGCTCGATCCACACTTTCTACCGCACCGCGCCCGGCAAGGTCGTGCGCATGCGCAAGCCGGAGAAAATCGTCGAGGAAATGCTGCACCTCTATCGCCAGCATGGCGTGCGCGTCTTCCTGTTCCAGGACGACGACTTCCCGCTATGGGGCCGCAAGGGGCGCCGCTGGGCCGACGAGATCATGGCGCGCATGCACGAGACGGGGCTCGCCGAGAACACGCTATGGAAGATCAGCTGCCGCGCCGAATATGTCGAGCCCGAATTGTTCGCGAATATGCGCGAGGCCGGCTTGTTCCTCGTCTATATGGGGATCGAATCGGGCGTCGAGGCTGGGTTGGAAATCCTCTACAAGCAGATGACGGTTCAGCAGAACCTCGATGCGGTCGCCACCCTCAAGCAGCTCGGATTGGTGTTCTCCTACGGCTTCATGCTGTTCGACCCGTCGAGCAGTTTCGACTCGATCCGCCAGAACGTCGGCTTCCTGCGCCAGATCGTCGGCGACGGCAGCGCGCCGGCGGTGTTCTCGCGCATGCTGCCCTATGGCGGCACGCCGATTCGCGACCAATTGGCCAAAGAGGGCCGCCTGCGCGGCGACCTGACCCACCCCGATTACGACTTCCTCGACCTGCGCATCAACGAATATCACCGGCTGCTGACGCTCGCCGTGCGTTCGTGGATTCACAAGGAGGGCCTCTCCTATCAGCTCAGCTATGCCTGGGACGAGCTCGAGACGATCGCGCGGCTCACGCCTGGCGTGCGCGACGCGGACGCCTATCGCGAGGAGCTGCGCGCCCTGACCGCGGAAAGCAACGAGCGTGTTCACCCTGGTGGAAGAATCGTCGCTGGCGTTCGAGCGGGGCGACCCAACGCTGCTCAAGCCCGCGAGCGTGAGCGGCTTTTGCGGGCGGATGCAGACAAGGCTGCTGGATATGCGCAATGATTTCGTCGCGGGAAATCTCGGCGCATTGGCGGCGACGATCAACGCCGATTGCTCCAGCGGCCCCGTGCTGACGCCCCAGATTCATTAGCGCGTTTCATCTCTCCCCAGAGAAAGCGAAGGAGCCGCCAGTTTCTGCGATCGCGCAACCATGCCAAGCCCTGACGCTTCGATGCCGGGACGAATAGCCGCAGCGGCGCGGCGCGACCCGCGCCGCTTCGCGCCGGTATTCGTTCTGGCGCCGCCTCGATCTTTTACGTCGGTCGTCACCACGATGATCGGCCAGCATCCCGATCTTGCCGGATTGCCTGAGTTGAAGCTGTTCAGCTTTCGCACGATCGGCGAGATGGAAGCGTCGCTGCCGCAATATTGGATCGAGCGCGGGTTCACGCATCGCAGTCCCGGACTGGTGCGGGCGCTGGCGCAATTCGAGTTCGGCGACCAGACGCCCGATAGCCTGGCGCTGGCGCGCGCCTGGCTGCGCGCGCGCGCGCATTGGTCGGGCGCGCAGGTCCTCGATGTCCTCCTGACGCGGCTCGCCCCGCGCGCGGCGATTGAGAAATCGCCGGAGAATGTCGCGAGCGCGCCGGCGCTCCGGCGGCTGAAATCCGCCTATCCGATGGCGCGCTACCTGCATCTGACCCGCCACCCGGTGACCACGCAGATTTCGATGACCGAGCACGGCAACCGCACCGTCCCGGAACATCCGCTCGGCGGTCAGCCGATGGCCGGAATCGCCGCCTGGGTCGACGTCCACGCCCGCATCCTGCGCTTCGTGGCGACCCTGCCGCCGCACCGCTTCATGCAGGTGCGCGCGGAGGACGTGCTGAACGGGCCCGTCCGGCGCGTGAGAGCGATCGCCGAATGGCTCGGCCTGCGCGCCGACGACAAGGCGATCGCCGCCATGCGCCACCCGGAGACGTCGCCGTTCGCGCGCCCGGGGCCGACTGGCAGCGGCGTCGTCGGGGGACAGGATCCCGGATTCCTGCGCGACCCGATCCCGCACCGTGTCGCGATTCCCCCCATCGTCGAGCAACCGAGCGATTGGCTGGGGGAGCCTCGCCTGTGGCGGACGGCGGTCGAACTCGCCCGCCGCCCGGGCTACGACAAGGAACCGAAACGGCGCGGGCGCCCGGTCGGCGAGCCGGCGCTTCGCGGGGATCGCGACGGCGCGCTGGCGCCGGACGCGCTGCGCGCCGAACTGCTGCGCCGCAGCGGCATCGACCAGGCCGCCCGCGCCTCGTTCGCGGGCGAAGAGGCGGATGCTGCGCGGCTCATCGCGATGGACGAGGAAAATTCCGAATGGCTGCGAACCGTCGTTGACGCCATCGGTTGGCCGGGCCGCGCGCTGGTCGGCGAAGAGGGCGCGCATGCCGCCTGGCTGCTCGCCCAGCACGCCGACCGGCGCCTCGCGTTCCAGCGGCGATGCCTGAAGCTGCTGAAACAGGCGGTCGCCCGCGGCGAGGCTTCGCGTGCCGATCTGGCGCACCTGACCGACCGGGTGCTGCTGTCGAGCGGCAAGCCGCAGATTTATGGCACGCAGCTCGTGCCCCGCGAGGGCGAATACGCGCCAGCGCGGCTGCGGCGCGCGCAAACGGTCGATTCTCGTCGCGCCGCCGTCGGGCTCGAGCCGATCGCGGCCCATCTCGGGCGCGCCATCGAGCGCTACGGACCGCCAAGCCCGGCGCAAGTGAATTGTCCGCGCTGCGGCGAACCGTTCGAAATGTGGATGCCTGAGCCGGGCGGCGCCGCGCGGTTCCAATGCGCCGCCTGCGGAGCGGCGAGGACGGTGCGAAGCCGCGCGCGCGGCGCGGAGGCACGTGGCGCCGGGGCGATGCGGTCGTCGATATAGGCGAGGATTTTCATCTGAGTCGAGCGATTCAGCTTCCTAAGCACAGAAACCATTGTGCGACCTCGCGAGCCTTTATGCCCCAATCGCACCGTCGGAGCTGCCTTTCCCGCTGACGCCGTCTTTAGGGATCATCGCCTCGCGTAGAGCCCAAAAAACGAAACATTGGCGCCGCCGCAATTGCCGCTGTCGCTGACGAACAGATAGGGGCCAAGCTGGCTCATCATCACCGCGCAATCCTCCGGGGCGGCCTTTTCGTAAGGGATCTGCTTGTCGCCGGCGAATTCCGTCGCAAAGCCTTGGCTCGCCTTGCTCGCATCGAGGATCGCGCCGATGTCGCCTTCATGCGTCGCGGCGCCCTGGCCATAGGTGGCGTGGCCGATGATTTCGACCGTATTGTCGGATTTACGCGTGATGTCGATCGCAGACGTCGTATCGCGCTTCCAGGCGCCGATCCAGGCCGGCGGCGCCGTCACCGTCTTGACGCTGCCCGCCGGCAGCCAGCCGTCGGTCTCATTGCCCCGGGCGTCGATGTAGGAAGCGCAGACATAGGCGCTCCCCGCCGTCTCGGCGTCGATGACGACATGGTTGTCGTCGACAAGAAAAGCCCGTTTACGGCAGGCGGCGCTGGCCGAGGGGCATCCGGCCTTTTCGGACCCGTTGGCGAGGAAATGCACCTTGCCGCCGGCGACGATTCCAAGAGAGATATTCGAGTGGCCTTCGCTATAAGCCACCCCGTTGCAATCGGGCCTATCCTCGGCGCGCGCGGCATTCGCCATTACGCCGACGAGAATGGCGACCGCGGCGAACATCGCGGCGTCAAGCTTCATCGTCGCGCCGCGCCGTTTCAGTTTGAATCTCCGCCTTCCCTTATGGGTCGCGCCGAGGCGAACCATGGTGCTGCGCAATTCTCCAATTCCCGTCGCGCCGCACCAGCACCCAGGTCATCCGGTAAGGAGATAATTCCGCGCCATCGGCAAAATCCACGTGACCGGCGGTGGCGACCAAATCCGGCGCGAGCTCGGCGACCCGCGGCATCGGATAATCTTTCACGCGCACGCCCGGGCCGCGCCGCCCGAAATAATCGCGCACCGCTTCGCGCCCGACCTGTAGCTCGTCGATCGAGCCGAACAAGGTGGCGTCGTGCGTATAGAGCTGCGAATGCCGGTCGAGATCGTGGCTGTTGAACGCCTCGATCCATTGTTTCAGCAAACTTTCCACCGTCGGCGTTTCGGCCAAAGCCCCCTCCCCTTGTGACGCGCCTCGAGGCTGCCCTTGGCCGAGAAAATTAGCACATAAGATTGGCCGCCGGGATGGGCTCCTCCATCCGCCAATAGGTCAGCCAGAATTTCCTCCTTGCGATCCCCCTCCCCCTCAGGTCAATGTCGCCGCCCCACCCTCAGCGGAAGCCCAAGCTTCATGGCGAGCGAAGTTCCTCACGATCTCAAATCCGACGCGCTGCATTTTCATCGCGAGCCGCGCCCCGGCAAGCTGGAGATCCAGCCGACCAAGCCGCTGGCCAATCAGCGCGATCTGGCGCTCGCCTATTCGCCCGGCGTCGCTTTCGCCTGCGAGGCGATCGCCGCCGATCCGGCGGAGGCCGCCAATCTGACGATCCGCCAGAATCTCGTCGCGGTGCTGACCAATGGCACGGCAGTGCTAGGGCTTGGCGCGATCGGGCCGCTGGCCTCCAAGCCGGTGATGGAGGGCAAAGCGGTTTTGTTCAAGAAATTCGCCGGCATCGATGTGTTCGACATCGAGGTCGCCCAGAACGACGTCGACAAGCTCGTCGACATCATCGTCGCGCTGGAGCCGACCTTCGGCGGCATCAATTTGGAGGACATCAAGGGTCCCGAATGTTTCGAGGTCGAGGAAAAAGCCAAGGCCCGCATGGGCATACCCGTCTTCCACGACGATCAGCACGGCACCGCGATCATCGTCTCGGCGGCCATCACCAATGCGCTGGAGCTCACAGGCAAGACAATCGGCGAGGTGAAGATCGTGGCGTCGGGCGCCGGCGCGGCGGCGCTCGCCTCGCTCAATCTCTTGGTCTCGCTCGGCGCGCGGCGGCAGAACATTTTCGTCTGCGACATCGAAGGCGTCGTCTATGCCGGCCGGCCTAAGCTGATGGATCGCTGGAAGGCGGTCTATGCGCAGGAGACGAAGGCCCGCACGCTCGCCGATGTGATCGACGGCGCCGATATTTTCTTAGGCCTGTCGGCGGCCGGCGTGTTGAAGCCCGAACTGCTCAAACGCATGGCGCGCGATCCCTTGATCCTCGCGCTCGCCAATCCGACGCCCGAAATCATGCCGGAACTGGCGGTTCAAGCGCGGCCCGATGCGATGATCTGCACGGGGCGCTCGGACTATCCCAACCAGGTCAATAATGTCTTGTGCTTTCCCTATATTTTCCGCGGCGCGCTGGATGTCGTCGCCAGCACCATCAACGAGCCGATGAAGGTCGCCGCCGTCAAGGCGATCGCCGGCCTGGCGCGCGAGGCGCCTTCCGAAGTGGTGGCGCGCGCCTATGGCGGCGAAGCCTCGCCGTTCGGGCGGGCGTCGCTGATCCCTAGCCCCTTCGATCCGCGCCTCATGCTGCGTATCGCGCCGGCCGTCGCCAGAGCGGCGATGGATTCGGGCGTCGCGCGGCGGCCGATCGCCGATTTCGACGCCTATGCCGATCAGCTCGGCCGCTTCGTATTCCGCTCCGGCTTTGTCATGAAGCCGATCTTCGCCAAGGCGAAATCGGCGATGAAAAGCGTCATCTACGCCGAGGGCGAGGACGAGCGCGTGCTGCGCGCGGCGCAAGTGATCCTCGAGGAGGGCGTCGCCCGGCCGATCCTCATCGGGCGCCCCGAGGTCGTCAAGGAACGCATCAAGCGCTTCGGCCTCGCCATAGCGCCGGGCCGCGATTTCGAGATCGTCGATCCCGAAGATGATCCGCGCTACCGCGATTATGTCGCGACCTATCTGGAAGTGGCCGGGCGCAAGGGCGTGACGCCTGCCGCCGCGCGCACCCTGGTTCGCACCAATACGACGGTGATCGGCGCGCTCGCGGTGCAGCGCGGCGATGCGGACGCGCTGATCTGCGGCCTCGACGGACGCTTCCAGTCGCGCCTCAAACATATCCGCGACATTATCGGCCTGGCGCCGGGCGCGCAGGACTTTGCCGCGCTGTCCCTCGTGATCGCCTCGACCGGCGCCTTCTTTCTCGCCGACACTCATGTGCGTTACGATCCCAACGCCGAGGAGATCGCCGATATGGCGATTTCCTGCGCCAGCCATGTGCGCCGGTTCGGCATCACGCCGAAAATCGCGCTGATTTCGCATTCCGACTTCGGCTCCGCCGACACGCCCTCGGCGCTGAAGATGCGCAAGGCGCTGCAATTGATCCGCGAGCGCGCGCCCGAACTCGAGGTCGACGGCGAGATGCAGGCCGACAGCGCATTGTCGCTCGCCGCCAGGGAGCGGGTCCTGCCCAATTCCCGGCTGATGGGCGAAGCCAATGTGCTGATCCTGCCCAATCTCGACGCCGGCAATACCGCTCTTCAGCTCACCCGCGTGATCGCCGGCGCGCTGCCGGTGGGGCCCATCTTGATAGGGCCGGCCAAGCCGGCGCATATATTGACGCCTTCGGTGACCGCGCGCGGCATCGTCAATATGACGGCGATCGCGGCGGTGGAGGCGGCGGGGTGAGCCAAGAGCGGAGCGATCGAACATGCATCTGACCAGTCTATTGGCCTTCGCCGCCGTCGCGCTCGGCATGGTGCTGACGCCGGGGCCGAACATGGCCTATGTCGTCTCGCGCTCGGTGTGCCAGGGCCGCGCGGCAGGCTTGATTTCGCTGGGCGGCGTCGCCCTCGGCTTCCTCACCTATATGCTGCTGGCCGCCTTCGGCATCACGGCGCTGCTGTTTGCGATCCCCTATGCCTATGACGCGTTGCGCTTGTGCGGCGCGGCGTATCTGGCCTGGATGGCCTGGAACGCGGTGCGGCCCGGCGGCGCCTCGCCGTTCCAGGTGCGCGAGCTTGCGCCCGATTCCCCGCGCCGGCTGTTCGCGATGGGCCTGCTGACCAACCTCCTCAATCCCAAGATCGCCGCGCTTTATCTCTCGCTGCTGCCGCAATTCGTCGACCGCGCCGCCGGCGACGTGATGGGTCAGACCCTGGCGCTCGGCGCGACGCAGATCGCCATCAGCGTGATCGTCAACGCCTCCATCGTGGTGAGCGCCGGTTCGGTCGCCGCCTTCCTCACGGGACGGCCGATCTGGGCGCGCCTGCAGCGCTGGCTCATGGGCGGCGTGCTGGCGGGGCTGGCGGTGCGGATGGCGTGGGATAGCGGGCGACGGTAGGGACGGCGCTGGACAGCTTGCGCAATAGCCGCCAGACTTGTCATGACTTCCGACGTCGCGCCGCCCCTTCTCTCGCGAAGCGGGAGAAGGTGTCATGCGAAGCATGACGGATGAGGGGCAGCGCCGATGCTTGAAGCCGTGGCGTCTGGCACACTAAGCGACGCCGCCTCCTCCCATTGTTTTGGTCCCCCATGATCCCCAATTCCCCCCTCCCCTTCAATTTCGACCTCGGCGAGAGCGCCGACATGATCCGCGATTCGACGCGCGAATTCGCCGAGGCCGAGATCGCGCCGCGGGCGGCGCAGATCGATCGCGACAATCTTTTCCCGCGGGACCTCTGGCCCAAAATGGGCGCGCTCGGACTGCATGGCATAACCGCCCCCGAGGAATATGGCGGGCTGGCCTTAGGCTATCTCGAACATTGCGTGGCGATCGAAGAGGTCTCGCGCGCCTCGGCCTCGGTCGGGCTTTCCTACGGCGCCCATTCCAATCTTTGCATCAACCAGCTCACACGCAACGGCAATGACGATCAGAAGCAGCGTTACCTCCCCAAACTGATTTCCGGCGAACATGTCGGCGCGCTCGCCATGTCGGAGCCCAATGCCGGCTCGGATGTCGTCTCGATGACGACGCGCGCGACGCGCGTCGGCGACCGTTTCGTCATCAATGGCGCGAAAATGTGGATCACCAACGGTCCGCTCGCCGATACCTTGATCGTCTACGCCAAGACGGATCCAGCCGCCGGCGCGCGCGGCATCAGCGCCTTCCTCATCGAGCGCGGCATGAAGGGCTTTTCGACCGGCGCCAAGCTCGACAAGGTCGGGATGCGCGGCTCCGATACGTCCGAACTGATCTTTGAGGATTGCGAAGTGCCAGAGGAAAACCTGCTCGGCGCGCTCGGGCGCGGCGTCAATGTGCTGATGTCGGGGCTGGATTACGAGCGCGTCGTGCTGGCCGCCGGGCCGCTCGGCATCATGCAGGCGGCGATGGACGTCGTGCTGCCCTATATCCACCAGCGCCGGCAGTTCGGCGCGCCGATCGGCTCGTTCCAGCTCGTGCAGGGCAAGCTCGCCGACATGTATGTGACGATGAACGCGGCGCGCGCCTATGTCTATGCGGTCGCCAAGGCCTGCGATCGCAAGGAGACGACGCGCGAGGATTCGGCCGGCGCCATCCTCTATGCCGCCGAGCGCGCCACCCAGATCGCGCTCGACGCAATGCAACTGCTGGGCGGCAACGGCTATGTCAACGATTACCCGACCGGGCGCCTGCTGCGCGACGCCAAGCTCTACGAGATCGGCGCCGGCACCAGCGAGATCCGGCGCATGCTGATCGGGCGAGAATTATTCGCCAAAAGCGAGTGAGGGCAAGCTTGGCGGCGCGAAGCAAGGACGAGCGAAGGATATCCTAGCGGGCGCGCTGGCCGAACAATATCTTTTGCGCTTCCTTGTCGTCGGCCAGGTTGTTGCGCGCTTCGGCGGCCACCGCGACGCCCTTCTTGACCGCCGGCCGTTCGAGCAGTTCTTCGAGCCAGCGCTTGAAATGCGGAAAATCGGCGAGATCCTGCCCCATCCGCTCCCATGCCCGGCACCAGCTGACGCTTGCCATGTCGGCAATCGAATAGAAGCCGCCGGCCAGATATTTATTATGCTCGAGGCGCCTGTTCATGACGCCGAACAGGCGGTTGACCTCGTTGGTATAGCGGTCGATGCCGTAGGGGATTTTCTCGGGCGCGTAATGGCGGAAATGGTTGGCCTGGCCGGCCATCGGGCCGAGGCCGCCGACCTGCCAGAACAGCCATTCGTCGACGGCGACGCGCTCGCGCTCGTTCGATCCGCCGAACTTGCCCGTCTTGCGCGCGAGATATTGCAGGATCGCCCCCGATTCGAAAACCGAGATCGGCTTGCCGTCCGGCCCGTTGGGATCGACGATGGCGGGCATCCGGTTGTTGGGGGAAATCGCCAGGAATTCCGGCGTGAACTGCTCGCCCTTGCCGATATTGACGAGGCGCACGTCATAGGGAAGGCCGCATTCCTCGAGCATGATGGAAATCTTCCACCCGTTGGGAGTCGGCCAGTAATAGAGCTGGATTGGATCGGACTGAGACATGAGGGACTTGCTTTCTCTAAGCTGTCGCCAACGCGCCGCGTTGGCCGCTCGTCATCGGAAAGCCAAGCCTATCTCAGAAACAAGCATGTCGGAAGGCGCTTGGCGGAACGAACGACAGCGCCCGTCGACGACATCAAGGTCGCGCGGCAGAGCGCCACAGCTTAAGTTCCAAGCCGTCGACGGCGTCCGAAACACGCCGAATCTTCAGCCGATTCCGCGCGGCAACTCGACGGTCAGAAAGCCGTTCGAGCAAAACGACAATAGGCAAGCGGCCTATTGGCTGCTCACCTATTGCGGCGTCGCGTGAAGACTCCCGCTATCGCGGGGCGACGGACAGAACCGCTTGTGAAGGCGGCCCCGTCGGACGCGGCGCCCGCGAATGTTCGGGCCCGCGCCTTATCTGGCGTAGCGCGTTTGTCGCGCTTGGCGTCAATTCATCGGTGTTGGCGGAGGGGCCATCGGGGTGGCGGGTTTCTTCCGCTTGACCGGCGCCTTCTTCTTCGCAGCGGGCTTCTTCGCAGCGACCTTGCGCGCGCCCTTCTTGGCGGCGACTTTTCGAGTGGCTTTCTTGGCCACGACTTTGCGCGCGCCCTTCTTGGCGGCTACCTTGCGGGTCGCCTTCTTCACCGCGCCTTTTTTCGCCGGCTTCTTAGCGGCGGCCTTTTTGGCCGGTTTCTTCTTTGCAGCAGCTTTCGCCATTTTGATATGTCCCTCTGAATCAAGTTGTCCGCGTTTTTCTAGATCTCGCAGACGACAAACAAATTCAAAGTAACTTTGTTCCGCACGAGAGCAAGCCGCGAGCGCAGTAGAGGAAGCTGTTTGCGCGCGTCTCTATCGAATTATGCTGCGCACATGCGTCGTCAAGCAAACAGCGCAAATGCTAATCATGCGAAAGAAGTTGTCGTCGCCAACGCGCAAGTCTTTGCCGTAAGGACGCTGCGAGAACGCGCAGCAGAAGCGACGTCGCAACGCGCGCGAAGCCTTGCATCTCTAGGCGTTGCAAATGTCGGCGCGATACGCGAAACATTGTTTGCGATGACGAGCGCGCGACGCATCGAGCGCCATGCGCCGGCTTGGCGCTGCGCCGCGCAAAGCTCGGCGCGTCTATCAACCCTCGAAGTTGATTCACGAAATGGCAATCGAATTTTTCTTGGGCGATGCGTGCACTATTTTGTCTTGCATGATGCGAATCATCGCGCGCGATCGGCGCGAGGGAATGCGAATCACTGATTCGCGCGTCGCTGATTCGCTCTTCTCACACGCCGAGTTTCTGTTTCAGCCTGTCGTTGACGGCCTGCGGATTGGCTTTGCCGCCGGTCGATTTCATCACCTGACCGACGAACCAGCCGAGCATGGTCGGCTTGGCGATCGCCTGCGCGACCTTGTCGGGATTGGCGGCGATAATGGCGTCGACGGCGCTCTCGATCGCGCCGGCATCGGTGACCTGGCGCAGGCCGCGCGTCTCCACGACGACGCGCGGATCGGCGTTGCCATCCTCGGCGATGACGATCGCCAGGACGTCCTTGGCGATCTTGCCGGAGATCACGCCCTCGCCGATGAGGTCGACGAGCGCGGCGATCGAGCCGGCGCCGATCGGCGTCTGCGCCACCGACAGGCCGCGCGAATTGGCGTAGGCCGAAAGATCGCCCATGATCCAGTTGGCGACCGCCTTGGCGTCGCGCTTGACCCCGCCATGCGAGACGGCCGCTTCGTAATAGTCGGCCGTCTCCTTCTCCGAGACGAGCACGCCCGAATCATAGGCCGACAGGCCGTATTCAGCCATGAAGCGGGCCTTCTTGGCGTCGGGCAGTTCGGGCAGATGCGCCGCGAGCCCGGCGACGAAAGCCGCGTCGAATTCGAGCGGCAGCAGGTCGGGGTCGGGAAAATAGCGGTAGTCATGCGCCTCTTCCTTGGAGCGCATCGAGCGCGTCTCGCCGCGCGAGGGATCGAACAGGCGCGTCTCCTGCTCGATGGCGCCGCCGTCTTCGAGGATCGCGACCTGGCGGCGCGCCTCGACGTCGATCGCCTGGCCGATGAAGCGGATGGAATTGACGTTCTTGATTTCGCAGCGCGTGCCAAGCGGCGCGCCAGGCCGGCGCACCGAGACATTGACGTCGGCGCGCAGATTGCCCTTCTCCATGTCGCCGTCGCAAGAGCCTATATAGCGAAGGATCGTGCGCAGCTTGGTCACATAGGCCTTGGCCTCGTCGGCCGAGCGCATGTCGGGCTTGGACACGATCTCCATCAGCGCGACGCCCGAGCGATTGAGATCGACAAAGCTCATCGTCGCCGATTGGTCGTGCAGCGACTTGCCGGCGTCCTGCTCCAGATGCAGCCGCTCGATGCCCACTTTGATGGAATGATCGGGGGTGAGATCGATCTGGATCTCGCCCTCGCCGACGATCGGGCTCTTATACTGCGAGATCTGATAGCCCTGCGGCAGGTCGGGATAGAAATAGTTCTTGCGGTCGAACGTGGAGTGGAGATTGATCTTGGCCTTGAGGCCAAGCCCGGTGCGCACCGCCTGAGCGACGCATTCGGCGTTGATGACCGGCAGCATGCCCGGCATGGCGGCGTCGACCAGCGAGACATGCGAGTTCGGCGGCGCGCCAAACTCGGTCGAGGCGCCGGAAAACAGTTTGGAGCGCGAAGTCACCTGGGCGTGGACTTCCAGCCCGACGATGATTTCCCAATCGCCCGTCGCGCCCTGGATGAATTTGGAAGGCTGCGCCTGCGCCGACATTTGTGGGCCCTTTGTTTGCTGGGGTCTGACTAGAACTTACGAGGCGCGCAATCAAGCGGCGGGGCCGTTGGCAATCCATGGGACCGCGGGCGTCTCGCCCGCTCCTTTCGGGCAGGCGAGACGCAGAGGTTGCAAGTAGCGACCGGGACGGTCGCGGTTCCAGGCGGCCCTCACCCCCACCACGCCTGCGGCAGGACCGTGCGCCCCGCCGATTGCTCGATCACCTCGCCGAGCGCGAACAAAGTCTCCTCGTCGAACGGCCGGCCGATCAGCTGCAGGCCGAGCGGCAGGCCCTCGGCCGAACGGCCGGCCGGCGTCACGAGGCCCGGCAGACCCGCCATGTTGACGGTGACGGTGAAGACGTCGTTGAGATACATTTCGACCGGATCGGCCGAGCCCTTCTCGCCAATGCCGAAAGCGGCCGAGGGGGTCGCCGGCGTCAGGATCGCATCGACGCCGTCGGCGAATGCAATCTCGAAATCGCGCTTGATGAGGGTGCGGATTTTCTGCGCGCGTACATAATAAGCATCGTAATAGCCGGCCGAGAGCACGTAAGTTCCGATCATCACCCGCCGGCGAACTTCCTCGCCAAAGCCGGCCGCGCGCGTCTTCTCATAGAGGTCGGTAATGTCCTTGCCGGGCTCGCGCAGGCCGTAGCGCACGCCGTCATAGCGCGCCAGATTAGAGGAAGCCTCTGCCGGCGCCACAATGTAATAGGCTGGCAGCGCATGGCGCGTGTTGGGCAGCGAGATGTCGACGATTCTTGCGCCCGCCGCGCGCAGCCATTCGACGCCCTGCCCCCAAAGCTTTTCGATTTCGGCGTTCATGCCGTCCAGGCGATATTCCTTGGGCACGCCGATCTTGAGCCCCTTGATCGAGCGGCCGATGGCGGCCTCGTAATCGGGGACCGGCGCGTCGTAACAGGTGGAATCCTTGGGGTCATACCCGGCCATCGAGCGCAGCATGATCGCCGCGTCGCGCATCGTGCGGGCGATCGGCCCGGCCTGATCGAGCGAGGAGGCGAAGGCGACCATGCCATAGCGCGAGCAGCGGCCATAGGTCGGCTTGATCCCGCAGGCGCCGGTGAAAGCGGCCGGCTGGCGGATCGAGCCGCCGGTGTCGCTCGCTGTCGCCGCTAGGCAGAGCCGCGCCGCCACCGCCGAGGCCGAGCCGCCCGAGGAGCCGCCGGGCACCAGCAGGCCGCGCTTGTCGGATCTGAGCGCCGCGCGCGCCTTCTCCACGCTCCAATTGGGCGGCAGCCAGGGCGAGGCGACCGGGCCGTAATAGGAGGTTTCGTTCGACGAGCCCATCGCGAACTCGTCCATATTGAGCTTGCCCAGCATCACCGCGCCGTCGCGCCACAGCTGCGAGGTGACGGTCGATTCATAGGTCGGCTTGAAATGGTGGAGGATGTGGCTGCAGGCCTGCGTGTGAACGCCCTTCGTCGCGTAAAGATCCTTGACGCCGATCGGCAGGCCTTCGATCGGGCCGGCCTCGTCCTTGGCGATCCGCGCGTCGCTCGCCTGCGCCATGGCCAAAGCCTGTTCCGGCGTCTCGACGATGAAGGCGTTGAGTTGGCGCCCGCGCTCCATCGCGCTGAGATAGGCCTGCGTCAGTTCGAGGCTCGACAGTTGCTTGGCGGCGAGCGCATCGCGCGCTTCGGCGAGAGTCAGGGCGGTTAGGTCGGTCAAAGCTGCATCCGTCTCTAGGGGCGTTGGCGGCGCGGGGTTCGGCGCCTCATTCGATGATCTTGGGCACCAGGAAGAAATCATCTTCGGTCAGCGGCGCATTGGCGAGCACCAGGCGCCCGATCTCGCCGTCCGTCACCACATCGGCGCGCATCGGCAGTTTCATCGGGATCACCGAGGTCATCGGCTCGACGCCCTCGACATCGACCGCGCCGAGCGCCTCGACGAAGGACAGAATGGCGTTGATCTCGCCTTGCAGATGCGGCACTTCCTCATCGGTAACGGCGATGCGGGCAAGATGGGCAATGCGGCGGACGGTCGCCTGATCGACGGACATAGTTTCTCCAAGGCTCGCTGCGACCAGCGATCCCGGCCCCTATAGCCCGCGCGCTTTGGCGTTGCAACGCAGAGCGGGTGGCGGCGGATCGTCCGGCGTGTTAGGCGGCGTCATGTCCTCCCGCCCGCTAGCCCTCGAAGATCTCGCCGCCCTTTTGCCGCCGAAGGCGCGGCTGATTGGCCTCGACCTCGGCACGAAGACGATCGGCCTGGCGCTTTCCGACGTCGAGCGTCGCATTGGAACCCCGCTCGTCACCCTGGAGCGCAAGAAGTTCACCGCCGACGCGCAGGCTCTGATCGGGCAGATCGAGAAATTCGAGGCTTTCGCGCTGATCGTCGGCCTGCCGCTCAATATGGACGGCAGCGAGGGGCCGCGAGTCCAGGCGACGCGCGCGTTCCTGCGCAACTTCAGCCGCCTCAGCGCCACGCCTTTCGCCCTTTGGGACGAGCGCCTCTCGACGGCGGCCGTCAACCGTTCGCTGATCGAGCAGGACGTCTCGCGCGCGCGCCGCGCCGCCGTCGTCGACCGCATGGCGGCCGCCTATATATTGCAGGGCGCCCTCGACCGCCTCGCCTCGATCGGCGCGCAGAATTCATCGAGCGGCGCCGCGCGGCCATGATTGCGCTCGTCTAGTCCCGCCCCTGGGGGACCGTCAAAGCCACTCTCGCGCCGCCGGAATGTTCCAGCCGCCCGGCAAGGTCGAGTTCCAGCAGCACGATGCGCACGTCGCTGATCGAGGCTTCGGCGGCGCGAACCAATTCGTCGATGGAGATGGGCGACGGGCCAAGGAGGTCGAGGATGCGCGCGCGCATCGTAGACGGCGCCTCGCGCGAGGCAAGATCAAGCTCACCCGCCGAGGCGCCGGCCATCGGAGCCGGTTCGGCGTCGAAAAGGCGCTGTTGGCGCCACAGCGGTTCGGCGGCCTCGGGGCGCCCCTCGCGCAGGATCGAAAAGGGATCGCGCGCGCGCACCGGGTCGAGCACGCTCAACACGTCTTCGGGCCTGGCGCAAATATTGGCGCCGTCGCGCAACAGATCGTTGGTCCCTTCGGCGCGCGGATCGAGCGGCGAGCCGGGGACCGCGAACACTTCCCGGTTCTGTTCGGCGGCGAACCGCGCGGTGATGAGGGAGCCTGACCCCCGCGCGGCCTCGACGATCACCGTCCCCAGAGCCAGGCCCGAGACAAGACGATTGCGGCGCGGGAAGTCGCGCCCGCGCGGCTCCCATTCGACCGGCATTTCCGAGATTATGGCGCCGAATTCGGCGATGCGCGCGATCAAAGGCGCGGCTTCCGGCGGATAGGGCTTGGCATGGCCGCCGGCCAGCACCGCGATCGTCCCGGTCTCCAGCGAGGCGATATGGGCGCGCTGGTCGACGCCGCGCGCCAGGCCCGAAACGACGACATAGCCGGCGCCGCCGATGCCGCGCGCCAGACGTTCGGCGAAGGTCAATCCGGCCGCCGAAGCGTTGCGCGATCCGACGATCGCCACCGCCGGCTGCTGCAGCGCCTCCGCGCGGCCGCGCAGGGTGAGGATCGGCGGCGCCGAATCGATCTGACGCAAAGCGGGGGGATAATCGGGCTCGTCCAGGCCAAGGAAGCGCACGCCGATCTTGTGCGCCGCGGTCAGCTCCTGCTCGATTTCCTGCGAGGTCGCGATGCGGATCGCCCTGCCCGCGCCGCCGCGCCGCGCCATATCGGGCAACGCCCTGATCGCGGCGCCCGCGCTGCCGCAATTGGCGATCAAAGCGCGGAACGTCCGCGGGCCGACATTCTCGCTGCAAATGAGGCGCAGCCAGTCGAACAGCTCGGAATCGGTCAGCCGGACCGCCTTGGGCTTGGCCTGCAAAGCTCAGCTCCTCTGCCCGATCTTGGTCTCGGTCCCGCTCATGAGGCGCGCGATATTGGCGCGGTGTTTGATCCAAAGCAGCGCCGCGAGCCCGGCAAAGACAAGGCCGGCGTCGGGATGGCCGAGCCAAAGAAAAAGCGCCAAGGGCGCGAGCGCGCTCGCCGCCAAAGCCGCCGCCGAGGAATAGCGCGTCAGCGCGGCAACCGCGAGCCAGGCCAGCGCGAAGGTCAGCGCCGCCTGCCAGACGACGGCGATGAGGCAGCCAAGAAACGTCGCCACGCCCTTGCCGCCGCGAAAGCCGATCCAGACGGGATAGAGATGGCCGACGAAGGCGCCGATCGCCGCGGCGAGCGAGGCCTCGGCCCCCCAGAAACGATAGGCGAGCAGCACGGCGATCGTGCCTTTGAGCGCATCCAGGACCAGCGTCGCGGCGGCCAGGTCCTTGCGTCCGGTGCGCAGCACATTGGTCGCGCCGATATTGCCCGAGCCGATCGAGCGCAGATCCGGCGTTCCGGCAAGGCGCGTCAGCAACAGGCCGAAGGGAATCGAGCCGCAGAGATAGCCAAGGCCCAGACCGAGAAGATCGTCTGGCGAGAAGGCGAAAGACACCGGCGGACCCCAAGGCTCATGCGAATGGAGACAAGCTATTCGTGCGCGATCCTGCCGGCAACCAGAGTGAGTTTGACGCGGCCCTCCATGCGCGCCGCATCGAACGGCGTGTTGCGGCAGCGCGAATGGAGGGTGGCCGGGTCGAGAATAAAGGGCTCGTCGGGATCGAAGCGGATAAGGTCGGCCGGAGCGCCCAAAGCGAGCCGGCCGCCGGGAAGCCTCAGAATTTCCGCGGGCCGCGTCGACATCGCGCGCAGCAACAGCGGCAAGCCGATCTGCCCGGATGAAACAAGCCGCAGGCCCGCCGAAAGCATGGTCTCGAGGCCGATCGCGCCCGCTTCCGCCTCCGCGAAAGGCAAACGCTTGGTTTCGACATCCTGCGGATCATGGTCGGAGACCACGACGTCGATGATTCCCGCGGCCAGCGCCTCGACCAGCGCCAGCCGCTCCGGCTCGCCGCCCAGCGGCGGCGCGAGTTTGAGGAAGGTGCGATAATCCCCGACGTCGATTTCGTTCAGCGTCAGATGATTGATCGAGACGCCGCAGGTCACGCCGAGGCCCGCCTGTTTGGCGCGTCCCATCGTCTCGATCGACAGCGAATTGCTGACGAAGACGGCGTGATAACGCGCGCCTGTCAAAGCGATCAGCCGGAGGTCGCGGTCGAGGATGATGGCCTCCGCCTCGCGCGGAACGCCCGGCAGGCCAAGCCGGCTCGCCCGCTCGCCCTCGCTCATCACGCCTTCGCCGGCAAGGTCGTGATCCCAGCAATAATGCATGACGAGGGCATCGAAATCGCGCGCATAGGTCAGCGCGCGGCGCATCACCTGCGCGCTGGCGATCGAGCGGCGCCCGTCGGAAAAGGCGACGGCGCCGGCCTCCCCGAGCAGGCCGATCTCGGCGATTTCGCGCCCTTCCAGGCCCTTGGTCAAAGCCGCGCAGGGCAGAATATGAACCTTGGCGGTGTCGCGCGCCCGGCGCAAAATAAAATCGACGACCGCCGGTTCGTCGACGGGCGGGCTAGTATCCGGCCGCGCGACCACCGTCGTCACGCCGCCCGCCGCCGCCGCGGCGCTGGCGGTGGCGATCGTCTCGCGATATTCGGCGCCGGGTTCGCCGATGAAGGCGCGCATGTCGATGAGGCCGGGCGCCACGACATCGCCCGCGCAATCCACGATACGAGCCTCCGCCGGCGCCGAATCCCTGGTGACCGAGCCGCCGAGCCCCGCGATGAGGCCGCCGATGGCCAGAACGCCGCCATAAGTCTCGCTGCCCGAGGCGGGATCGACAAGGCGGGCGTTGATCAAGGCGCAGGGGCGATCGTCGGTCACGGGGTGCGAATAGCTTGCGCAAGGGGCAAGCGCAACCATATCAAGGCGGCCAAATCGAATTTTGACGGCCTGGCGCCGCAATCTTGCGGGGCCGCCTTGGTCCGCGAAGTGATATTCGTTAAGCCATCGCCTCCCCCTCCAGCCGTTCGGGCTTCCATGTCTCGCGCCTTACTCGACCACGCCATTTCGGAACTCGCCGCCATCCAGCAAGCGGGGCTTTGGAAGCGCGAGCGGGCGATCTCTTCGCCGCAGAGGGGCAGCGTCACGGTCGCTGAGGACGCAGCGCCCGGCGCCGGCGGCCACAATAGCGGCGGCGTCGAGCTCCTTAATCTTTGCGCCAATAATTACCTCGGCCTTGCCGATCACCCGCGCCTCATCGCCGCCGCCAAGGCCGCGCTCGACAGCCACGGCTTCGGCATGGCCTCGGTGCGGTTCATCTGCGGCACGCAGGACCTGCATCTGGCGTTGGAGCAAAAGCTCGCCGCCTTTTTGCGCACGGAGGACGCCATCCTGTTCTCCTCCTGTTTCGACGCCAATGGCGGCGTGTTCGAAGCGCTGCTGGGCGAGAGCGACGCCGTCATTTCGGACGCTTTGAACCATGCCTCGATCATCGACGGCGTGCGGCTCTGCAAGGCGCGCCGGCTGCGCTACGCCAACAACGACATGAGCGAACTCGAAGCGCGCCTCATCGAGGCCAGGGATGCGCGCGCGCGCCTCATCGTCACCGACGGCGTTTTTTCGATGGACGGCATCATCGCCAACCTGCCCGCCATTTGCGCTCTGGCCGAAAAGCACGACGCGCTGGTGATGGTCGACGACAGCCATGCGGTCGGCTTCATCGGCGCGCGCGGCGCCGGAACGCCCGAGCGCTGCGGCGTCGAGGGCCGCGTTCATCTGCTGACCGGCACATTCGGCAAGGCGCTCGGCGGCGCGTCGGGCGGCTATGTCGCGGGGCCGAAACCCTTCGTCGATCTGCTGCGTCAGCGCGCGCGGCCCTATCTGTTCTCCAACGCTTTAGCGCCCTCGATCACGGCGGCGACGATCGAGGCGCTCGACCTCATCGCCGAATCCGCCGATTCACGCGAGACTCTCGCGCGCAACGCCGCGCATTTTCGCAAGGGGCTGGCCGCCGCCGGCTTTACGCTGACGCCGGGCGAGCATCCGATCATTCCCGTGATGATCGGCGATGCGGGCGCCGCCGGCCGTCTGGCGGGCGCGTTGCAGCAGCGCGGCATCTATGTCACCGCCTTTTCCTATCCCGTCGTGCCGCATGGCAACGCGCGCATCCGCACCCAGATGAACGCCGCCCATTCTTTGGCCGATCTCGACAGCGCCGTCGCCGCCTTCGCAGCGGCCGGCCGCGAGACCGGCATCCTCGCCTGAACTCCCTCCAGGATCGTTGCTCCATGAAGTCTCTGGTCAAAGCAAAATCGGAACGCGGCCTTTGGGCCGAGGAGACGCCGCGCCCGCCGGTCGGCCCCAATGACGTGCTGATCAAGGTCAGGAAGGCGGCGATCTGCGGCACCGATCTCCATATCTATAATTGGGACAAATGGGCGGCGCGCACGATTCCCGTGCCGATGGTGGTCGGCCACGAATATTTAGGGGCGATCGAGGAGGTCGGGCGCGACGTGACGGCGCTGAAAGTCGGCCAGCGCGTTTCGGGCGAGGGGCATATCGTGTGCGGCTTCTGCCGCAACTGCCGCGCCGGCCGGGCGCATCTCTGTCGCAACACGCTTGGCGTCGGCGTCAACCGGCCGGGCGCCTTCGCCGATTATGTCGCGATCCCCGCCTCCAACGCCTATCTCATTCCGGACTCTGTCCCCGATGAAATCGCCGCCATTCTCGATCCGCTCGGCAATGCGGTGCATACCGCGCTGTCGTTCGATCTCGTCGGCGAGGACGTGTTGATCACGGGGGCCGGGCCGATCGGCCTGATGGCGATCGCGATCTGCCGCCATGTCGGCGCCAGGAACGTCGTCATCACCGACGTCAACGACTATCGGCTGGCCCTGGCCAAGACGATGGGCGCGACGCGCGCGGTGCGCGCCGATCGCCAGACGCTCAAAGAGGTAATGGCCGAAATCGACATGCATGAAGGCTTCGACGTCGGGCTGGAAATGTCGGGCAATCCGAAAGCGCTGCGCGACATGATCGGCGCGATGAACAGCGGCGGCAAGGTCGCGTTGCTCGGCATTCTCGCCGACGAGGCGGCGATCGACTGGAACGAAGTGATCTTCAAGGGCCTGACGCTGAAGGGCATCTATGGCCGCGAGATGTACGAGACCTGGTACAAGATGCTGGCGATGCTGCAGAGCGGGCTCGACGTAACGCCGGTCATCACGCACCGCCTGCCGATGGCGGAATATGAAAAGGGGTTTGCGGCGTTGAACGCGGGGCAGGCCTGCAAGGTGGTGCTGGATATCAATGCGTGAGACGCTCGGAGATGGCGCTTTGCGGTTCCCAAGGGCAATCGTTATTGTAAGGAAAATCCTTACGAGACGTCATGATCACCAGCAAATTGACGGCGAAAGCCCAGACAACGATTCCTCAGCCTATCCGCGCCGCGCTTGGCCTCAAGGAAGGCGACGAAATCGCCTATGTCATAGAAGACGGACGAGTAATCCTGATGAAGGGGCGGCGCGAGCCGCTCGACGATCCTTTTGGCGCATTCGCGGAATGGGACAGCGACTCCGACCGGAAAACCTATGCCAAGCTTTAGGCAAGGCGATGTCGTGCGCGTTCCCTTTCCTTACGCGGCCCAAAAGAAAACCGCGCCCGCTCACCCGTTCGGCAAATGCTGCGCCAGCGCCTCCAGCACCGCCATGCGCACGGCGACCCCCATCTCCACCTGTTCGCGGATCAGCGATTGCGCGCCGTCGGCGACCAGCGAGTCGATCTCGACGCCGCGGTTCATCGGGCCGGGATGCATGACGAGCGCGTCCGGCTTGGCCCAGGCGAGCTTTTCCTCGTCGAGCCCGAAATAGCGGAAATATTCCTTGGTCGAGGGCACGAAGGCGCCGTTCATGCGCTCGCGCTGCAGGCGCAGCATCATCACGATATCGGCGCCCGCGAGCCCGGCGCGCATGTCGCGGAACACGTCGACGCCCATATTCTCGATGCCCGGCGGCAGCAGGGTCGACGGCCCGACGACGCGCACGCGGGCGCCGAGAGCCCCCAGCAGCAGGATGTTGGAGCGCGCGACGCGCGAATGCAGGATATCGCCGCAGATGGCCACCACCAAGCCTTCGATGCGCCCCTTGTTGCGGCGGATCGTCAGCGCGTCGAGCAGCGCCTGGGTCGGATGCTCGTGGGCGCCGTCGCCGGCATTGATGACGGAACAGTCGACTTTGCGCGCGAGCAGATGGACGGCGCCGGCCTGATGATGGCGCACGACGATAATGTCGGGCCGCATCGCATTGAGCGTGGCGGCCGTATCGATCAGCGTCTCGCCTTTTTTTACGCTGGAATTGGCGGGCGACATATTCATCACATCGGCGCCGAGCCGCTTGCCGGCCAGTTCGAACGAGGATTGCGTGCGGGTCGAAGCCTCGAAGAAAAGATTGATCTGGGTGCGCCCGCGCAAGGTCGCGCGTTTCTTTTCGACCTGGCGCGAAATCTCGACGGCCGAATCGGCAAGATCGAGAAGAGCGACGATCTCCGAGCTCGACAGGCCCTCGATACCGAGCAGATGGCGGCGGGAGAAGAGAGTCTTTGGCGGCGCGGACGGCATCGGGAAGACAGCCTATAGGCGCGGCGCGCGCCGTGAGCAAGGCCGGTCCGCGCTCGCTCGACCGGCGCGGCTCGCATCGTCACGGGATTTCGATGCGCCCGTCCGCCAAGAGTATCAGGCGCGTGCGCTCGCAGGGCGCTCCAGGCCGAGGGGCGAGCACCCCGCTGATTCTATTGCCCACAAGGTCTTCAAGCGCGATCATTTTGGCTTGGGTCTTATAGCAAATCTCGGCGACTTTTGCGTTTGCGAAAGCCTCGTTATTGGCCGTCGTCGTCGCAATATCCAGGACCTGCGGATGCGCGATCGGCTTTCCGCCTTCCGCCTCTTTCGGCGGGTTTGCGAAATATGCGAAGGCGATAAACGCCGCGACGATCGCCGGCCCCGGCCAGCGCTTAATGGAACGGATCAACTCGTCGAAGCGACACGCCATATATTCCGTCAAACACATTTGCAGGCCTAAGCCGTGAATCGTTCTGGCTTGCTTGAACCTGGCGAGCGCGTCCGCGGCGACAGCGGAACCCGGATCGAAGGCCGCTCTTCGCTGTGTTTCGTAATAAGCGGAAAATACCTGAAGGGTCGGATAAGCCGGCGGCAGTTGGCTTGCCAGCACATTATTGACGCTGTCGCGCACCTTCCTGAACGTTTCATCCGAAGGGTGAACAAAATTGCGCAATGTCATCAGTTGCGGCCTTAGCACGGCGATGGCTTTCGTAAACGGCCACCAGCACAAAGCAAGGCCCGCCACGGCGGCGCCGATAGCCGCCCAGAACCGCCATTGGCCCGAGGACATCGATCCAAGAGAAGACACCGTACTCGCGCCGACAACGAAGATAATCAGGGCGGCGGCGCCCGATACGATCCACTTTGCGGTTTCGCGCATCGCCGCGCGAGCATTGTTGTAATCGGCGTAAGGATCGCTATCGCTCACGGTCAAACCCAACCTTCACGACAAATCGCAAATTGGGAGCCGCCTTGTCGAGCGATTGTTTGAGAGCGTTCAGCGTCACTTCCCCAAAATCACGAACCGACCCGTAGACGACGCCATGGCTCAGCGCGTTGACATGCATGAGTTCGTGCAGGGAATCATATTGCTTCCCCAGCGTCTTCAGATCGATATCAAAAGCATGGCTTCCGTGACGAACGATCTCGTAGAGCCCGACGTCCGGTTCCGGCCATGGCGAAGGATCCGGCTTCCCGGGCTTGGCGCCGTCGCCGGTCGCCGATTGGCCGGGCTGGCCAGTCGCACCGGGCGCCGCTGACCCAGGACCGGGAGATTGTTCAGAAGATTGGTCAGGCTTGGCGCCGGCTGACTTGGCGCGGGCTGAAGAGTCCAGAACGAGACGATTGCCCGTCCGCGATATATCCAGACCATGCGGCACGACAAACGTTACCCGTGCGGACATCGCGCAACTCCACAGGATCGGTCAACGCGCAATTATTGGCTGCATGTTAAAAACAAAAATACATTTCGCGCCAGCCATTCTGACGAACCTGCATCGCCCGTCAGCCGCGAGCATTCGCTTCGCTGAATGAGTTGCCGGGGGCCTCGCGGTCTGTCGATCTGGAGAGAGCGGATTGTCCTCCCATGCACGCCTATTTTCGGTTGGCGAAGCGGGGCGACAATGCCCCGTCATTTGACACGCGGCCCCGCCTCCACCATTTTCCGCGCCCGTTCGGCCCGATGGGGCAGAGGCATTTTCGCGGCCGTCCGCTTCTATGAGAAAGGGCGCCACCCGCGTCTTGAGGATAATTCCGCATGAAGGTCGTGATCGTCGAATCGCCTTCCAAGGCCAAGACAATCAACAGATATTTGGGCAAGGACTATGACGTCTACGCCTCGTTCGGCCATGTGCGCGACCTGCCGGCCAAGGACGGCTCGGTCGATCCCGACAAGGATTTCGAGATGCTATGGGAGGTCGACGGCAAGTCGGCCAAGCGACTTTCCGAGATCGCCGCCGCCGTCAAGGACGCCGACCGGGTGATCCTGGCGACCGATCCGGATCGCGAGGGCGAAGCGATCTCGTGGCACATCTACGAAATACTCAAAGCCAAAAAGGTTCTCAAGGACAAACGCGTCGACCGCGTCGTGTTCAACGCGGTGACCAAGGAAGCGGTCATCGAGGCGATGCGCCATCCGCGCGAGATCGACGCGGCTCTCGTCGATGCCTATCTCGCCCGCCGCGCGCTCGATTATCTCGTCGGCTTCAATCTTTCGCCCGTGCTGTGGCGCAAGCTGCCGGGCGCGCGCTCGGCGGGCCGCGTGCAATCGGTGGCGCTGCGCATCGTCTGCGACCGCGAACTGGAAATCGAGAAATTCGTCAAACGCGAATATTGGTCGATCCTCGCGCATCTGAAGACGGCGGCCGATGCGCCGTTCACTGCGCGGCTGGTCGGCGCGGACGGCCGGAAGATCAACCGGCTCGATATTGGTTCGGGCAAGGAGGCCGAAGACTTCAAGGCGGCGCTCGAGGCCGCCAAATTCTCGGTGATCGAGGTCGAGTCGAAACCGTCCAAGCGCCACCCCTACCCGCCTTTCACCACCTCGACCCTGCAGCAAGAGGCCTCGCGCAAGCTCGGCCTCGCCCCGGCGCGTACGATGCAGATCGCCCAGCGCCTTTATGAGGGTCTCGACCTTGGCGAAGGTCCGGTCGGACTCATTACCTATATGCGCACCGACGGCGTCGACCTCGCGCCCGAGGCGATCGAGGGCGCGCGCAAGGTCATCGGCAAAGACTTCGGCGCCAACTATGTGCCGGGCGCGCCACGCCGCTACACGGTCAAGGCCAAGAACGCGCAGGAAGCGCATGAGGCGATCCGGCCGACCGACCTCACCCGCCGGCCGCGCGAAGTCGCGCGCCATCTCGAAGGCGATCAGGCGAAACTCTATGAACTGATCTGGACGCGAACGATCGCCAGCCAGATGGAGAGCGCGGAGCTGGAGCGCACCAGCGTCGACATTCTGGCCGCCGCCGGCGCGCACCGGCTCGAGTTTCGCGCCACCGGCCAAGTCGTGCGCTTCGACGGCTTCCTTACCCTCTATCAGGAGGGGCGCGACGACGAGGAGGACGAGGATGCGGGCCGCCTGCCGCCGATGAAAGCGGGCGAAGCGCTCGCCAAGGAGCGCATCGACGCTTCGCAACATTTCACCGAGCCGCCGCCGCGCTTCACCGAGGCGACGCTCGTCAAGCGCATGGAAGAGCTCAGCATCGGCCGACCCTCGACCTATGCCTCCACGCTCGCCGTGCTGCGCGACCGCGATTATGTGCGGCTTGAGAAGAAGCGCCTGTTTCCCGAGGACAAGGGCCGGCTGGTGACGGCCTTCCTCGAATCCTTCTTCACGAAATACGTCGGCTATGATTTTACGGCCGATCTCGAGGAGAAGCTCGACAAGGTCTCCAACAGCGAGATCGACTGGAAGGATTTGCTGCGCGATTTCTGGCGCGACTTCTCCATCGCGATCGGCGGCACCAAGGATTTGCGCACCACGCAGGTGCTCGACAGCCTCAACGAACTGCTCGGCCCGCATATTTTCCCGGCGCGCGAGGACGGCGCCGAGCCGCGCCTTTGCCCGCTTTGCAACAAGGGCCAATTGTCGCTGAAGCTCGGCAAATTCGGCGCCTTCATCGGCTGTTCCAACTATCCCGATTGCAAATTCACGCGAACGCTCGCGCCCAATGGCCAGGACCAGGCCAAAATGGTCGAAGGCGATCGGCCCGGCGTTCATGTGCTCGGCCAGGACCCGGCGACGGGCGAGGAAATCTCGCTGCGCGGCGGACGTTTTGGCGACTACGTGCAGCAAGGCGAGGGCGAAAAGCCCAAACGCTGCTCGCTGCCCAAGGGAATGGCGCCGGCCGATGTGACGCTGGATATGGCGCTGGCTTTGTTGTCGCTGCCGCGCGAGGTCGCGCGCCATCCAACCAGCGGCGAGCCGATCCTGGCGGGCATCGGGCGCTACGGCGCCTATGTCCAGCACGCCAAGACCTACGCCAATCTGGGCAAGGACGAAGACGTGCTGGCGATCGGCGCCAATCGCGCCATCGACCTCATCGTCGCCAAGGAGAGCGGGACGGGTGGTCGGCGCTTTGGCGCGGGATCGGGCCGTCCGCTCGGCGATCACCCGACCTTGGGAGGCGCGGTCAGCGTGAAGGAAGGGCGCTTTGGCGCCTATGTCAATCACGGCAAGATCAATGCGACACTGCCCAAGGGAACCGATACGACGACGCTGACGCTCGAGGAAGCCGTCGCGGCGCTGGCGGCCAAGGCTTTGGGGGGCGGCGTCGGCGGCGGGCGCCTGCTGGGCGAACATCCCAAGGGCGGCCCGATCTCGGTCTGGCCCGGACGGTTCGGCGCCTATGTCAATTGGGGCAAGGTCAATGCGACCATCCCAAAATCCGTCTCGCCGGACGATATCGGATTGGGCGAGGCGATCGATCTGATCGAGGAGCGGGAAGGCCGCCCTTCCGGTCAACGGAGCGTCAAGAAAGCGGCCAAGCCCGCCGGCAAGGCGCCCGCCAAGGCGGGCGCGCCCAAGAAAGCGGTCGCCAAAAGCGAGCCGCCGTTCAAGCCGGATGTCAAAGCCAAATCCACGGCTTTGGCCGCAAAACCCAATGCGGAACCCGTCAAGAAAGCGACGGCGCCGGCCAAGCGCAAGGCTTGAGCGGCGCGCGGCGACGGGAACGCGCTCGATTTCCCGACGTTTGAATGTTACGCTGGCTCGGCGCCGTTGCTGGGCGTCAAGCAACGTCTGGGCGAGGATTCAGTCCCAAGGTTCAGCGCGAGGGTCGCGTCTCATGCAGCATCCGGGCGCCGCACGGCAGGAACTGGCCGCCAAAAGCGCTTCGCAGTCGGCCTATAGCCGCTGGGCGCCGATTTACGACCTCATTTTCGACCTGCCTTTTCACCCCGGCCGGTCGGCTGCGGCCGCCGCCGCGGCGCAAGCGGCCGGCGATGAAGGCGAGGTGCTTGTCGTTGGGGTCGGCACCGGCCTCGAACTCGGCCTCCTGCCCAAAAACCTGCGCATCACCGGCATCGACCTTAGCGCGCCGATGCTGAAGCTCGCGCGCGAACGCGTCGCCAGGCACGCGCTTGGCCAGGTCAAGGCGCTCCAGATCATGGACGCCGGCGCGCTCGATTTTTCGGACGGCATGTTCGACGTCGCGCTCGCGCCCTATGTGATGAGCGTCGTTCCGGCGCCCGCCCGGGTGCTGGACGAAATGTGGCGCGTGCTGCGTCCGGGCGGCCAGATGGTGCTGATGAATCATTTTTCCGCCGAGCGCGGCGCGCGCGCGAGGGTCGAGGCGGCGCTCGAAAAATCGGCCGGCTGGCTCGGCTGGCATCCGCAATTCCCCTATGCCGCGGTCGGCGACTGGATTTCCGCGCGCCAGGACGCCTCGATCCTGGAGCGGCGCCAGATTGCGCCGTTCCGGCTGTTCACGCTGCTGCGGGTGCAGAAGGCGGCGGGCGCCTGAGAGCCGGCAGCGCCCGGGACCGCGGCCGTCCCGGCCGCTCTTCCCAAGCGGCCAGGCCGACCAACCCTGGCAAAGAGCGGGCGGGACGCCCGCGCTCCCACGGGCGGAGCGCTCAGGCGCACCTCGGGACCACGGCCGTCCCGGCCGCTTTTTCCAAGCGACCGGCCCGCCTAACCCCAGCAAAAAGCCGGCGGGACGCCCGCGCTCCCAGGGGCAGCGCTTGCGTTTTGGCGGGCGCGACATGATATAGGGACTGACAGGGCGGCGCATTGGCGCCCCCGTCATTCCCCATCCATATTTCCAAAGAAGACAAATTGCCTAAGAAAATGAAGACCTCGCGCCCTGTTCGCGCGAAAACCACGCGCGCCCAGAGGCGGGCGGGCGCGCTGCCCTCGCGCGACCAGTTGCTCGCCTATGTCGGCGGCGAAGCGGCGCCCGACGGCGCCAAGCCGCCGCCGCGCATCACCAAACGCGAGATCGCGCGCGCCTTCGGCGTCAACGGCGCCGAGAAGGCCGAACTGAAAATGCTCATCAAGGATCTCGAGGCCGATGGCGCGATCAAGCGCGGCCGCAAGACCCTGCATCGGCAAGGCCGCCTGCCGGCACTGGTGCTCGCCGATATCTATGAGCGCGATCGCGACGGCGAGCTGATCGCCAAGCCCGTCGAATGGGAGGAAGCGGGCGAAGCGCCGCGCATCCTCATATCGCGCGCCCGCGACAAGCGCGAGGGCGGGCTCGCGCCCGGCCTTGGCGCGCGCGTGCTAGTGCGCGTCGAATTCGACGCCGAGGCTCGCCCTAATGAACCCGCCTATGGCGGGCGCGTCGTCAAGATCGTCGACAAGGCCAAGGCGCGGCTGCTCGGCGTCTATCGCCAATTGGAGAGCGGCGGCGGGCGGGCGCAACCCGTCGAGAAGCGCGGCGCGGCGCGCGAAATCTTCGTGCCGGCCGGCATGGCGGGAGGCGCCGCGGAAGGCGATCTCGTCGCCCTCGAAATGCTGCGCGAGGGCGGCTTCGGCCTGCCGAGCGCGCGCGTCGTCGAGCGGCTCGGCTCGGTCAAATCGGAAAAGGCGATCAGCCTCATCGCCGTCACGACCCATCACATCCCATACGTGTTCTCCGCCGCGACGCTCGCCGAGGCGGGAGAAGCGCGCGCCGCCGGTTTCGATCATCGCGAAGACTGGCGCGCCCTGCCGCTCGTCACCATCGATCCCCCCGACGCTAAGGATCATGACGACGCGGTTTACGCGGAGCCCGATTCCAGCCCCGACAATGCCGGCGGCTTTATCCTCACCGTCGCGATCGCCGACGTCGCCCATTACGTGCGGCCGGGCTCCCCGCTCGACAGGGAAGCGCTCGAGCGCGGCAATTCGGTCTATTTCCCCGACCGCGTCGTGCCGATGCTGCCCGAGCGCATCTCCAACGATCTCTGCTCGCTGCGGCCCGACGAAGACCGGCCGGCGCTCGTCGCGCGGATGGTCATCGCCAGGGATGGCCGCAAGCTCAAACACTCGTTTCATCGCATCATGATGCGCTCGCACGCCAAGCTCAGTTACGAGCAGGCGCAGCGCGCGGTCGACGGCGCTCCCGACGAGACGACCGCGCCGCTGCTCGAATCCGTGCTGAAGCCGCTTTACGCGGCTTATGCCGTGATGAAGATCGAGCGCGAACAGCGCAGCCCGCTGGATCTCGACCTGCCCGAACGCAAGCTGATCCTCAATTCCGACGGCTCGCTGAAGGGCGTGCGGTGGCCCGAGCGGCTCGACGCGCATCGGCTGATCGAGGAATTCATGATTCTGGCCAATGTCGCGGCGGCCGAATCGCTGGAGGGCGCCAATGCGCGGCTGATCTATCGCGCCCATGACGCGCCGACCTTCGAAAAGCTTCGCGACTTGAGTGAATTTCTCGCGGGCATCGGCGTGAAATTCAACAAGGGCGAGCGTATTCGCCCGGCGCAGTTCAACGGAATTCTGGGACGCGTGAAGGGCGATCCATCCGAGGCTTTGGTCAACGAAGTCGTGCTGCGCTCGCAGGCGCAGGCTGAATACACCAACGAGAATTACGGGCATTTCGGCCTCAATCTTCGGCGCTACGCGCATTTCACGTCGCCCATCCGCCGCTACGCCGATCTCATCGTCCATCGCGCGTTGATCCGCGCCCTCAACCTTGGGCCGGGCGGTCTGCCGGACATGGCGGCCAAGGATCTTGCCGACGTCGCTCAGCGCATTTCGGGCGCCGAACGGCGCGCCATGGCGGCCGAGCGCGAGACCGCCGATCGTCTCATCGCCGCCCACATGAGCGAGCAGATCGGCGCCAGTTTCGAGGCGCGCATCGCGGGCATGACGCGCGTCGGACTGTTCGTGCGGCTCGCGCAGACGGGGGCCGACGGCTTCATCCCGGCCGCCACTTTGGGCGCCGATTATTTCCGCTTCGAGGAAGCTTCGCGCTCGCTGGTCGGCGCGCGCACCGGCGAGACCTTTCGCCTGGGCGACAAGGTGGAGGTCAAGCTCGTCGAGGCCGCGCCTTTCGCCGGCGCGCTGCGTTTCGAAATGCTGTCGGACGGGGCCTCGAGGAAAGGCGCGCGCCGCAATTCCGGCGCCGACAATCCCGGCCGCGGCGGGCCCGCCGCAAACAAGGGCGCGCGGCCCAAGAATGGAGCCAGACGATGACGCCGACGATACAGCTTTCCGCCAATGACGAGGGCGTGCGGCGCGATCTCGGGCTCGCCGTGCGGCGCGGATTCATCGGACGCTGCCCCAATTGCGGCAACGGCCATATGTTCCGCGCCTATCTGAAGGTCGTCGATTCCTGCCCCGTATGCGGCGAGGACCTGCATCACCAGCGCGCGGACGACGCGCCGCCCTATATTACGATGCTCGTCGTCGGCCATATCGTGGTGGCCGGCGTGCTGACGGCCGAAGAGGCGTGGCCGAATTCGCCGATGTGGATAGGCGCGATCGTCTGGATATGGCTGACTTTCGTCCTGTCGCTGCTGCTGTTGCCGCGCGTCAAGGGCGCGCTGGTCGGTTACCAATGGGCGCTTCGCATGCACGGTTTTGGCGGCCCCGAGAAGGAAACGATTTGAGCAGCCCGGTCCCGTCCGAGCTGACGCAAGCGCTGCAGGACGAAGCGCGCCTGCGCAAATCGCCCAACGTGCGCCCGCGCGACGCGGCGACCCTCATATTGCTCGATCATTCGGGCGGCGCGACGCGCGTTCTGCTGGGGCGGCGCCATGCCGGGCACAAATTCATGCCGGGTAAATTCGTCTTCCCCGGCGGCCGCGTCGAGCCGGGCGATCGACAGATGTGCATCGCCGGGCCGCTCGACGCGATCGTCGAGGAAAAGCTCAACGCGCGCACCAAGCGGCCCTCCTCGGCGTTCGCTCGCGCGCTGGCGCTGGCGGCGATCCGCGAAACCTTCGAGGAGACGGGCCTTGCCATCGGCGTGACGGATCATGGGCCGCCGCCCAAGGCGCCGGAGGGCGCATGGACGCGCTTTGCGGCGACCGGCGTCTTTCCCGCGCTCGACGGCCTCGATTTCATCGCGCGCGCCATCACGCCGCCGCGCCGCCCCAAGCGCTTCGATACGCGGTTCTTTGTCGCCGACGCCGCGCTGATCGCCCATCGCGCGCCCGACATCATCCATCCGGAGGCCGAACTCGTCGAACTCGTTTGGACGCCGCTCGACGAGGCGGCAAAGCTCGACATGCCGATCATCACGCGCGTCGTCCTGGCCGAATTGGCGAGCGCCGCCGGAGCGGGGATGAGCCGCTTTCGCGCTCGTCCGTTCTATCATGAGCGCCACAAAAGATGGCTTCGCGAAGAGCTGTAGGGCGACGCGGCTTACGATTGAATCGCTGATCGTCATTGCGAGCGGAGCGAAGCAATCCAGAGGTCGCGAACTCTCAAGAAAGGTCACGTCCTCTGGATTGCTTCGCTCCGCTCGCAATGACGGCGGACTATCTCGAAATCACGCCGCGCGCAGCGGCGGGGCGAGCCGGCTCGCCAGAGCGATGAGGGCGAGATGATAACCCTTGGCGGTGCGCATCGAGCGCTGATAGCGCGTCATCACGATATCGAGGAGTTCGACCAGGATTTCCACATCCGCGTCGGCGACGTCGTCGATGTCGAGGCGGCATTCGTCCAGCGCTTCGGCCAGGTCCCAGCGCAAGGCCTCGAATTTCGCCATATCGCCTGAGATAAGCGAACGCCAGCTGCGGGTGTGCAGACGCGCCAGTTTGCGCGCCACTTCCCCGGCGCCGATACGCACCCGATAGCCGTCCAGCAGCCGATCGAAAATGACCGGCTCGGACCATTCGAGAAAGCCGGAAAGCCCTAGCGCGGCGTCAGAGTTCAGCATGTTCGGCATCTCACGAGAAAATCGCGAACGCTCGACGAATCACGCAACGTAACCATCTGTATTCCTGCGCGCGCTTGTTGTTAATGGCCGCCGGGCCGAAGCAACAAATATTTTGACGCAAACAATCCTCGCTCGAATGACTGGCGCGAAGCTGGCGATGGCGAGCCGTCAATGTTCGCGGCTCGGGCATAGGCGTCGCCCTGACGCGCTGGCGATTCCGCTGGTCGGCGAGGCGATCGACGCGGCCTCGATCGAGACGGTCGCCGCGATGAAGGAAGCGTCCAAACCCGCGCAAGGTCCGGCGCGGCTCGGAATCATATTGGATCGCTATCTGTCGCGCGAGCATCTCGCCCATCCCGGCTACGGATGCCCCGTCGCCGCGCTGGCCGGCGGGGCCGCTCATGAGATGAAGGCGGCGCGCGAAGCGCTGCAAAGAGCCGTCGGCCGCATGCTGGCGATGCTGGAGGCGGACGGGCCTGGCGCCAAGCGCGAGCGGCGCCGCAGGCTCGCCGCGCTGTCGAGCGCCGTCGGGGCGCTGGTGCTCGGCCGGGTGCTGGAGGGGACGCCGGCTGGCGAAGAAGTCATCGATTCCGTGCGCGCCGAGCTTCTCGCAGCCGGAGATAGGCGCATGAATTCAACGCGAGGCGCGGCCCATCCGCGATTTTCTTGACTTCCGGTTTTCCCCGTCTATGGTGCCGACAAATCGACGCTGGCGGGTCGCCCCGGCTGGCGTCTGTTAGTTTTCGGACCCATATTCAGACGGATAACAGACCATGGCCAAGGCCGCCTCCATCAAGATCAAGCTGCTGTCGAGCGCCGACACCGGTTTCTTTTACGTGACCAAGAAGAACGCCCGCACCAAGACGGAGAAGTTCACCTTCACCAAATATGACCCGATCGCGCGCAAGCACGTCGAGTTCAAGGAAACCAAGATCAAGTGATCCCATGGCGCTTTCGGCGCTTGAACGAAAGGGCGCTCCTTGGAGCGCCTTTTTCGTTCGGGCGCCTGGAATAGCGGATGTTTTGGCGCTGGGATTATTCCGCTATCATGACGCGGATTATTTGTGGGGGAAACCCATGAAGCCTTCCATTGCGCTTGAACTCAATCGAGCTGCGGTACGCGAACTGGCTGGGCGCTTTGGCGCCGCCAATCCCCGAATCTTCGGCTCGACCCTGCGTGGCGGCGATGAGGATGGCAGCGATCTCGATCTGCTGGTGGACGCTTTGCCAGGGGTCACGCTGTTCGACCTTGGCGGCTTGCACACCGAATTGGAAGATCTGCTCGGCGTCCGCGTCGACCTCCTGACGCCAGGCGATCTGCCGCCAAAGCTTCGCGAGCGGGTGCTTTCGGAGGCGCAAGCGGTATGAGCGGGAACGCTCTTCCCGAATATCTCGACCACATGCAACAGGCGGCGGCCGACGCCCTCAGTTTCGTCGAGGGCTTGAGCAAAGACGAATTCATCGGCGACAAGCGGACCCAGCAGGCCGTTGTGATGAGCCTCATCATCATCGGAGAGGTTGCCGCCAAAGTGATGGATCGGCACGCAGGATTCGTTGTCCAACATCCGGACGTGCCATGGCGCGGAATGCGCGGAATGCGCAACCGCATCGCACACGGCTATTTCGACATCAACCTCGATGTGGTGTGGGACACCGTCCAATTGGCGTTGCCGGCGTTGCTGAAACAATTGCGGGTCGTTCGCGGCAAGACAACGGACGACGTTGGCGACGACTAGTGGATTCAGTCAAACGCTCAATGCCCGATCGAAAGGGATGTTTGCCGGCGGTCCTTTTCCCTATTGCGGCTCCGGGATAGGATCGGCCGGATCGGCCGGCATCGCGCCGCCCTTGCCCGGCCGCTCGATGCGGTCGCTATGCGCCCGCTTTGGCGCCGGCGACCAGGGACGGTCCTCAAGCACAGAGCGGTCCGTCTCGGCCTTGAAGCCCGCGCCGTCCCAGACGAGGCCGACCGCGCCCGTCTCGGCGAGGCGCCGCTCGTCGTAGACCAGCGCCGCCTTGCATCCCACCGGCGCGCTGAGCGCGCTGACGACGATAGCGGCGCGCGCGCAATCCTCGAAGGCGAGGCGATCCTCCACGAGAGCAAGCGATTGCCCCTCGGCGAGCGGCCCGACGCAGCCGAGCCGGTCGCAGGGCGAGTCGGGGTCGCGCGCGGCGGCCGCCTCGCGCCCGTCGCCATCGGCCGACAGCCATTGCTCGGCGGCAAACGCGTTGAAACGCCGGCCGAGGACGTTAAGCCGGCCATCGGCGTCGCGCAGCGCCGCCTGCTCGCCGCTCGGCGCGATGATCACGTCATAGCGCGGGCCGCTGGCGGCGCCGATGAGGCCGACGATCGCGAAGGGAATGGCGGTGCCGCGCAAGATCCAGCTGCGCCAGATCAGCAGCGAGACCACCGCCAGACTCAAGAAGCCAAGCGCGTAAGGCGCGAAGGCGCGCACATGCAGCGTCGAGCCCGGCGCGTCGGCGATGAATCGCGCGGCCCAAAGAATGAACCGGATCCCGGCCCCGACATAGAGCCAGACCGGCGCATCGAGGCCGAGCGGATAAAGCGCCGCGCCGATCAGCGCGCCCGGCACCGCGAAGAATTCGATCACGGTCAGCGTCAAAGGGTTGCCGATCAGCACATAGGGGCTGAGGTCATGGAAGTGATAGGCCATGAACGAGGCGGTCGCCGCCGTCGCGCAAAGCGTCGCGAAGAGGAGGCCGATCGGCTTGTCGATGAGATGAAGCGTCAGCATGCCGCGCCTGGGCTCGCGCGGACCGGGCATCAGCGGATCGCCCGACGCCTCCAAGCGCGCCAGACGCGCCTCCAACACCGCGACCAGCGCGCCGACGGCCGCGAAGGAAAGCTGAAAGCTCACGCTGAGCGCCGCCTCGGGCTCCAGCGCGACAATGGCGAGCACGGCCAAAGCGAGATTGCGCATCGTCAGCGCCTGACGGTCGAGGATGACCGCGCCGAGCACGATCAGCGTCATGATGAGCGCGCGCTCGGTGCCGACCCGCGAGCCGGTGCACATGTCATAGGCGATCGCTCCCAGCACGGCGATCGCCGCCGCCCATTTCTTGATGGGATAGCGCAAGGCGAGCGTCGGCGACAAAGCGAGCAGGCGTCGAGCCGACGGCGCCGATGCCGGCAAAATAAGCGTCGCGCGCAAAATCATAGCCGCCGGGCAAGGCGGCATGGGAGGGCGGCAGTAGGCGGGCGGTAAGGGCGACATAATCGCCCGCCGCGACATCGGGCGCCTTGCGCGTGGTGACGCGCACGCGGCTCGGCGCGATGCCGGCGGGCATATCGCCGGCATCCTCGACGCGCAGGATGAGCCGCGCGCCAACCGGGCGAATGTCGATCTCCTCGATGAAGCCTTGCAATTTAGCGATGCGGATATGGTCGAGCACGGGCGCGGCGACGCGCGCCGTGCGCAGGCCCATCGAGAGAAAGCCGGCGCTGAGCGCGCAGGCGCCCACCAGCAGCGCGAACGGCAGGCGCCGACGGCGCGCCGCGAAGGCCAGCGCGCCAAACAGCAGCGCGAGCAGCGCCGGCAGCCACAAAACGGGCTCGCGATCGGCCGCCATATTGAGGCTGACGCCGGCGATCGCCGCGACGGGAATCCATAAGAAGAGCCGCCGCTCGTCGACTTCCCTGGCGAGGGCGGCCGACAGCAGCGCGCGCCAGTCGGGCGCCCAGGCGGCGGCGCGCGCGACGCCCGCCGCCGCGCCGGCCAAAACGCCCGTCTGTTGCCCAGCCTTCATGCGCCCTGGCCCTTTGGCGCCGCGATCCCATATGATACAGGGGCGGGCGCGGCTGGCTAGAGGCCGCCTCGAAGCGCTCCGCCCGCTCCCCTCTCCTTGTGGAACCTTATGCGCCTATGACAAATGTGGTGACGCGTTTTGCGCCTTCCCCGACCGGCTTCCTGCATATCGGGGGCGCCCGGACGGCTTTGTTCAGCTGGCTCTATGCGCGCCGCTTTGGCGGAAAATTCCTGCTGCGCATCGAGGACACCGACCGCGAGCGCTCGACCGAGGCGGCCGTGGCGGCGATCATCGACGGCCTGTCCTGGCTCGGCCTCAACTGGGACGGCGAGGCGGTGAGCCAGTTCGCGCGCGCGGCGCGCCATCGCGAGGTCGCCGAGAGCCTCGTCGCGTCCGGGGGCGCCTATTATTGCTATGCGAGCCAGGACGAACTGGAGACGATGCGCAACGAGGCGCGGCTCGCCGGCAGGCCGATGCGCTATGGCGGGCGCTGGCGCGACCGCGATCCGCGCGAGGCGCCGCCCGGCGTCAAGCCGGTGATCCGCCTGCGCGCCAAACAGGAAGGCGAGACGATCGTCGACGACAAGGTGCAGGGCAAAGTGACCTTCGCCAATAAGGAGCTCGACGATCTCGTATTGCTGCGCTCGGACGGCAACCCAACCTATATGCTGGCCGTGGTGGTCGACGATCACGACATGGGCGTCACCCATATCATTCGCGGCGACGATCATCTCACCAATGCGGCGCGGCAGATGCAGATCTATCAGGCGCTGGGCTGGGACATTCCGGTCATGGCGCATATCCCGCTCATCCATGGGCCCGACGGCGCCAAGCTCTCCAAGCGCCATGGCGCATTGGGCGTCGACGCCTATCGCGCGATGGGCTATCTGCCCGCCGCCTTGCGCAATTATCTGGTGCGGCTCGGCTGGAGCCAGGGCGACCGCGAATTCTTTTCGACCGACGAGATGATCGCCGCTTTCGACCTCTCCTCGATCGGCCGTTCGCCTTCGCGTTTCGATTACGCCAAGCTGGAGAATATCAACGGCCATTTCATGCGCGCCATGCCGGACGGGGAACTCACCGCCGCGCTGATCGGCGCCCTGCCCTATCTGCCCGGCGGCCCCGAGATCGCCGTGAGGCTCGACGCGCCGATGCGCGCCAAACTGGCCGCGGCGATGCCCGGCCTCAAGGAGCGCGCCAAGACGCTCGTCGAACTCCTCGACGGCGCGGGCTTTCTCTTCGCCGAGCGCCCGCTCGGCCTCGACGAGCGCGCGCGCGACATCCTCGCCAATGGCGGACGCGAACATCTGGCGGCGCTTTTGCCGCGCCTGCAAGCGGTGGCGGACTGGACCTCGGCGGCGACCGAGGCTGCCGTGCGCGACTATGCGCTGGAGCATGAGGCCAAGCTCGGCCAGATCGCGCAGCCCTTGCGCGCCGCCATGACCGGCCGCGCGACTTCGCCCGGCATATTCGACGTGCTGGCGGTGCTGGGACGCGAAGAGAGCCTGGGCCGGCTGGCGGATCAGGCGAGCGGCGGGTAGCACGCCGCCAGCCGCGGCCGCGGCCCGAAGCGGCGTTGGGCGGCGCCGATTCCTATTCCGCGCGCGGCGAAACTTTATGTAGTCGTAATGTCACAACGCTCCGCCATTGCTCGGCGCAATCGTTTGCCGTTTGCACGTCGGCGCGGTCTGGGGTCTGGCGCGGAAAAGTGGCGTTCGCGGCCATTTTTTTGTTGCCTTGTCCGCTGCGAAGGTGTTTCCCAGACTCCTGCCCGCCTCGTCGCCAAAATCGCCGCCCAATCCCATCGCAAACTCCAGCCGGATCCATCCGATGTCGAGAATGACGGACATTGCCTCGATGAGGCACAGGGTTCTGCCCAATCAATGGGACGTGCTGGCGTTCGTGGCGATCATGGCCGCGCTTGTCGCCACGGTCAGGGGCTATCACGGCATGGTCGTGGCGCTGCCCGCCCCCGACGAACCGGTGATCGATCTCGACTATTGGAACCTGCCCTATTACGCGCTGCGGACCACGCTGCGCATGTTCGCGGCGCTGGTCGCCTCGCTTGTATTCACTTTCACCTATGCGACGCTCGCGGCAAAAAGCCGGCGCGCCGAAATGGTGCTGATCCCGCTGCTCGACATCCTGCAGTCGGTGCCGATCCTGGGGTTCCTCTCCTTCACGCTGGTGTTTTGCCTCGGGCTGTTTCCCGGCAGCGTGCTTGGCGCGGAATGCGCGGCGGTTTTCGTCATCTTCACCAGCCAGGCCTGGAACATGGCCTTTTCGTTCTACCAGTCGCTGCGCACCGTGCCGCGCGACCTCGACGAAGTGTCGCGAGGATTTCGCCTCACGGGATGGCAGAAATTCTGGCAGCTCGAGGCGCCTTTCGCGATGCCCGGCCTCATCTGGAACATGATGATCTCGATGTCGGGCGGCTGGTTCATGATCGTGTTCTCCGAGGCGATCACCGTCGGCGACACGACGGTCACGCTGCCCGGCGTCGGCTCCTATATCGCCAAGGCCAACGAGCAGGGCCGATGGGACGCGATATTGGCCGCCGTCGTGACAATGGCGGTCGTGATCCTCGGTTACGATCAATTGTTCTTCCGGCCGATTGTCGCCTGGGGCGGGAAATTCCGCGTCGAGCTTTCCGCCTCGCAGACCGTCGAACGGTCCTGGGTCCTCAATATCCTGCAGCGCACCTATTGGATCCGCGCGGGCTTTCGGCCAATATTCGCCGCGCTTCGCTCGGTCAGCCTGTGGGAGATCGGCTTTCCCGCGGCTTGGTCGAAGCGTCCGGCGCCCTCGGCGGCGACCTCGCGCCTGATCGACGTAGGCTGGATCGTCGTCATCGTCGCCCTCGCCGCCTGGGGTCTTTGGAGCGTCGCCAGCTATGTCGGCACGGAATTGACGTGGGACGACCTTTGGAACGTTCTGCTGCTGACCTCATTCACTTTGCTGCGCGTGATCGTGCTGATGGCGGTGGCGACGATCATCTGGGTGCCGATCAGCGTGTGGATCGGCCTGCGGCCCCGCATCGCCGAACGCGTCCAGCCGATCGCGCAGTTTCTCGCCGCCTTCCCGGTCAACCTTCTGTTCGGGGCGGCGGTCAGCATCGTGCTCGCCTTCGATCTCAATCCCGACATCTGGCTCAGCGTGCTCATCATAACCGGCACGCAATGGTATATCGTGTTCAACGTGATCGCCGGCGCGACCGCCTTCCCCAATGATTTGCGCGAGGCCTCGGACAACTTTCGCATCCACGGCTGGGACTGGTGGCGGCGCGTCATCCTGCCGGGCGTCCTGCCCTATTATTTCACCGGCGCGATCACCGCTTCGGGCGGCTCCTGGAACGCTTCCATCGTCGCCGAATATGTGAAGTGGAAGGACCAGACCGTCGCCGCCCATGGCGTCGGCGCCTATATCGCGCAAGCCACGGAAAAGGGCGATTATCCAAAAATCGTCCTCGGCGTCGCGGTGATGTCGATCTTCGTCGCCATTTTCAATCGGCTGTTCTGGCGCCAGCTCTATGCCTATGCCGAACGCCGCCTGCGGCTGTAACGACAGCCCGGCTACAAAGTGGAGAGACCCATGCTCGACGCCGTTTCCACGGTTCTGCTCGATGTCAGCCATATCTGCCAGAGCTTCCTCAAGGGCTCGGGCGAGGCCGGTCCGCCGATCCTGCAGGACGTTTCGTTGACCCTGAAAGAGGGCGAGATTGTCGGCTTGCTCGGGCGCTCGGGCTGCGGCAAATCCACTCTGCTGCGCATCATATCGGGGCTTTCGCGCCCGACCAGCGGCGACGTCACCTTCTACGGCCAACCCGTCACCGGCCCCTACGACGGCACGGCCATGGTGTTCCAAAGCTTTGCGTTGTTCCCATGGCTCAGCGTGCTCGACAATGTGGAGATCGGCCTTCGCGCGCATGGCGCCTCGGCGGCCGAAACGCGCAAGCGGGCGATCGCGGCCATCGACGTGATCGGGCTCGACGGCTTTGAATCGGCCTATCCGAAAGAGCTGTCGGGCGGCATGCGCCAGCGCGTGGGCTTTGCGCGGGCGCTCGTCGTCCAGCCCAAGATTCTGCTGATGGACGAGCCCTTTTCGGCGCTCGACGTGCTGACCGCCGAAACCTTGCGCACCGACCTTCTCGATCTGTGGTCGGAAGGACGCATGCCGACCAAATCCATCCTGATGGTGACGCACAACATCGAGGAGGCGGTGCTGATGTGCGACCGCGTGCTGGTGCTGGCCTCCAACCCTGGCCGCATCGCCGCCGAAATCCAGGTGCCGCTGATCCATCCGCGCAACCGGCTCGACCCGGAATTCCGCCAGCTCGTCGACAAGATCTATGCGCTGATGACCCAGCGTCCCGAATCCAAGCCGACGGGGCGCGAGGGTGGCGTGCCCGGCATGGGGCTCGGCATGGCGCTGCCACGCGTTTCCACCAACTCGCTCGCCGGTCTCCTCGAAGAGCTCGCCGCGCCGCCCTATAACGGGCGCGCCGACCTGCCGCATCTGGCCGATTCGCTGCAACTCGAAATCGACGATCTTTTCCCGCTCGGCGAGACGCTGCAATTGCTTCGCTTTGCCGAGTTCGAGGACGCCGACATCAAGCTGACCCCGGCCGGCCGGCGCTTCGTCGACATGGACGTCGATCAGCGCAAGAAACTGTTCGGCGACCATCTGCTGGCCTATGTGCCGCTGGCGGCGCGCGTGCGCCGCGTGCTCGACGAGCGGCCGAGCCACCGCGCCCCGGCAACACGTTTTCGTGAGGAACTCGAAGACTATATGTCCGAAGATTACGCGGAGCGCACTTTGCGCGCCGTCATCAATCTTGGCCGTTACGGCGAACTCTTCGCCTATGACGAAAACACCCAGGCTTTCAGCCTTGAGAACCCACAATAAGCGCCGCCGCGCTGTGGCCGATCGGACCGAATATCGACTTGTCGAGCCTCGCGCGATCGGTTAGCCTTTTCGCACTGCACAATTATGCTGTGGCGCCGCGCCCGCCCAAAGGGATCGTCGCCTAAACGGCGTCACGCCTTCCCGGGGACAAGTCGATGACCGCAAATTCCGCGACAGTGAAATATGGCGACAAAAGCGTCGATTTGCCGGTCAAATCAGGGACGATCGGGCCCGCGGTGATCGATATAGGCAAGCTTTATGCGCAGACCGGGATGTTCACTTACGATCCCGGCTTCACTTCGACCGCCAGCACGGAATCCTCGATCACCTATATCGACGGCGACGAGGGCGTCCTCCTCTATCGCGGCTATCCGATCGAGCAGCTCGCCGAGCACGGCGATTTCCTGGAGACCTGCTACCTCCTGCTCTATGGCGAATTGCCGACCCCCGCGCAAAAGGGCGATTTCGTCTACCGCGTGACGCGCCACACGATGGTGCATGAGCAAATGGCCCGCTTTTTCCAGGGCTTCCGGCGCGACGCGCATCCGATGTCGGTTATGGTCGCCTCGGTCGGCGCCCTGGCCGCCTTCTATCACGACTCGACCGATATTTCCGACGAGCTCCAGCGCATGATCGCCTCGATGCGCATGATCGCGAAAATGCCGACCCTTGCGGCGATGGCCTTCAAATATTCGATCGGCCAGCCCTTCGTATTTCCCAGGAACGATCTCGATTACGCCGCCAATTTCCTGCACATGTGCTTTGCGGTGCCCTGCGAAGAATATAAAGTGAACCCGGTATTGGCGCGCGCGCTCGACCGCATCTTCATCCTTCACGCCGATCACGAGCAGAACGCCTCGACTTCGACGGTGCGTCTGGCCGGCTCGTCCGGCGCCAATCCTTTCGCCTGTATCGCGGCCGGCATCGCATGCCTGTGGGGGCCGGCCCATGGCGGCGCCAATGAGGCGGCGCTCAAAATGCTCGGCGAAATCGGCACCGTCGACAAGATCCCTAGATATATCGCCAAGGCTAAAGACAAGAACGATCCCTTCCGCCTGATGGGCTTTGGCCATCGCGTCTACAAGAACTACGATCCGCGCGCCAAGATCATGCAGAAGACGACGCATGACGTGCTGAACGAGCTCGGCATCAAGGACGATCCCCTGCTCGACGTCGCGCTGGAGCTGGAGCGCATCGCGCTGCACGACGATTATTTCATCGAAAAGAAGCTCTATCCCAATATAGACTTCTATTCCGGCATCACGCTGAAGGCGATGGGCTTCCCGACATCGATGTTCACCGTCCTGTTCGCCGTCGCGCGCACCGTCGGATGGATCGCGCAATGGAAAGAGATGATCGAAGACCCGAGCCAGAAGATCGGCCGTCCGCGCCAGCTCTATACGGGCGCTCCCCGCCGGGATTATTTGCCCGCGACGAAACGGTAGGCCTTCGACAGGCGTTCGTGAGCCTCTCCGTCATTGCGAACGAAGCCCGGGCTTCGCTCGCAATGACGGATGGCGATCATCAACGACAGCGCCGCGCATCATGCGCTATAGGCACAATCGGAATCTATTTTCATGAGCCTTTCGACCTTCGCCAGGAACGCCATCGTGCTCGGCCTGCTCTCGGCCGTCGGGCCTTTTGCGATCGACATGTATCTGCCCGCGCTGCCGACGATCGCCGCCGATCTGCATGCATCGACCGCCTCGACGCAATTGACTCTGACGGTCTTCTTCGCCGCGTTTGGAATCTGTCAAATCGTCTATGGACCGGTCTCGGACATGATCGGCCGCAAGCCGCCGCTCTATTTCGGTCTGACGGTTTTTCTCGCCGGTTCGATCGGCTGCGTCGTCGCGCCGGGCATCGGATCGCTCATCGCCTTTCGCGTCCTGCAAGGGGTTGGCGCGTCTTCGGTGATGGTGATCCCGCGCGCGATCATCCGCGACCTTCACACCGGCGTCGAGGCGACGCGCCTCATGTCCCTCGCCATGCTCGTGTTCAGCGTGTCGCCCATTCTCGCCCCGCTGGCGGGCAGCGCGCTGATCGTTCCCTTCGGCTGGCGCGCCGTCTTCGTCGCGGTGACGATCCTGGCGGCGCTGGGCCTCGTTCTCGTCGCCGCGTTCCTTCCCGAGACGCGCCCGCCGGAAGAGCGCGTGACGGTCAGCCTTGCCAGCGTCGCCGGAGGCTTCGGGCAGCTTTTGCGGCACGGCCGCTTCCTCGGGCTGACCTGCATCGGCGGGCTCGGCATGTCGAGCTTCTTTGCGTTTCTTGCCGGTTCATCCTTCATCTACATCGATCATTTCGGCCTCACGCCGACACAATACAGCTTCGCCTTCTCGATAAACGCGATCGGGTTCATCGGCGCCTCGCAATTTGCCGCCGCGCTCGGAGGTTGCTTCGGCATGGCGCGCGTGATCCTTGCCGCCGTCTCCGTTTATGCGCTGTTCGCGGTGCTTCTGTTCGCCGTCACCGCGGCCGGCCTCGACAGCCTCGCCGTCATCATCGCGCTTCTGGTCATTGCAAACGCCGGCCTCGGCCTCGTCATCCCTTCGACGATGGTGCTCGCCCTGGAGGAACACGGGCCGATCGCCGGCATGGCCTCGGCGCTGGGCGGCGCGCTGCAAATGGTGGCGGGCGGCTTGGTGATCGTCCTTATGAGCCTGTTCTTCAACGGAACCGCGCTGCCGATGGTGAGCGCGATCGCGCTTTGCGCGGTCGGCGCGCTGATCGCCAGCCTGGCGACATTGAACCGGCGCGAATTCATCGCGCAAGCGGCCGAATAGGCTGAACGCACGGGATCGCGAGGCCCGCTATTTCATGTGGAAACATATTGGCGCCAATTATGCGCCTCCTTGAACCCGAGCACCTCGCGCGCCTTTTTGTTCGACAGCGGCGCCTCGAATTCTTCGAGCGCGCGGGTAATCGGAACGCCAGGGCAATGACGCGCCAAAAACTTGCGCGTCGGCAGCCGCGCGGTGATCGTGTCATTGGTCGCGTTGAAGACCTGGAAGCCAAGGCCATCCTTCTCCAAGCAGAGATGGACGATCTCGCCCAGATCCCGCGCGTCGATATAGCTCCAGGCGTTGCGCTTGCGCGACAAAGGATCGGCCAGAAACCCAGGGAAACGCTGATATTCGTCCGGCTCGATCACATTGCCGATGCGCAACGCGTAGATGTCGGCGCCGTAGCGCATGGCGAAGGCGCGCGCGGTCTTTTCGTTGACCACTTTGGAGAGGCCATAGCTGTCCATCGGATCGACGTCATAATCCTCTTCAAGCGGGAAGCTGTGAAAATCCTTGTCGCCTTCGGCAAAACATACGCCATAGGTGGTCTCGCTCGAGGCGATAACGACCTTGGACACGCCCAGCTTCATCGCGGCCTCGATCACATTATAGGTGCCGACGACGTTGACCTCGAAGGTTCGATTGTCCGGTTCGATCAGCACTCTTGGGATCGCCGCAAAATGCACGACCGCATCGGGCGCCCTGGCCGGTTTGCCATCGTCGAAGCCGCCAAATCCGAAATGCGTCGTCAACGCGTTAAAGACTTGGCCGCTGTCGGTCACGTCGGCGACCAGCGTGTTGACGCCGGGCAAACTGAGCGGCTTCAAATCGACGTTGAGGATCGAATAGCCCTTCGCCAACAGGTGAGGCACCGCGTGCCGACCCGCTTTGCCAGTCCCGCCCGTAAATACGATCCGCTTGCCTGTCATGGCCCCCTCCTGACGCCGCCGTTAACTATGTTCTATCGAAGCAACCGGGCTTGGCGCCAGTCTATTCCGCGCGAAAAAAACGCGTTCGTCACGGCGAGCCGAGCCGGCGCTCGGCAACCGTCCGCAAAACCAGGCGCGCCGCGCGGGCGCTCGGCGTTTCGCCGTCCGGCAATTGCATCAGCCCATCGAGACGCGACAGCGCGGCAATCTGCGCCGCGCGCGGCGCACCCTCCCGCACCAGGCCGGCAAGCGTCGCCGCCAGATTTTCCGGCGTGCATTCGCGTTGCAGGATTTCGGGGATCGCGCGTTCGCCAAGGATCAGATTGGGTAGCAGGATCGAGGGGACTTTCACGAAATATTTGAGCGGCTCCTCGAGCCGCGACACTTTATAGGCGCCGACCATCGGCACGCCGGCCAAAGCCAGCTCGAGCGTCGCCGTGCCGGACGCCGCCAGCGCCGCGCGGGCGCAGCGGAACGCGGCGAATTTGGCCGCTTCCCCCACCACGATGCGCGGCGCGAGCGGCCATGTCGCGGCGCGCGTCGCGATCTCGGCCGCCAGATGCGGCAAAGTCGGCAGCACGATGTCGAGAGGGCCGATTTCCCCGGCCAGCAGCGCAAGCGCCGCGCCAAAATCGCCCATCAATCGCCCGATGATCGAGCGGCGCGATCCCGGCAGCACGACGATCAGCGGCGGCTCGCTCGCCCGTCGCGCCGCCTCCTGCCCATTTGGGCGCAGTTCGGCGAGGCGTTCGATCAAGGGATGGCCGACATAAAAGCATGGCGGCCCGCCCAGCCTTTGATGCGCGGCCGGTTCGAACGGCAGCAGCGCGAGCAAGCAATCGACATAGGCGCGCATCGCCTTGGCTCGGCCGGGCCGCCAGGCCCAGACGCTGGGGCTGACGTAATCGACGATTGGCAGGCCCGGCAGCGCCTTGCGAACGCGACGCGCGACGCGATGCGTAAAGTCGGGACTGTCGATCAGAATCAACACATCGGGGCGCGCCGCCGCGACGGCCACAGCCGTCTCTCTTATGCGCGCCAGCAAGCTCGGCAGCCTGGCGAGGACCGGCAGGATCCCCATGACGGCGATATCGGCCAGGGGAAACAGACTGGAGAGTCCTTCGGCCGCCATCGCCTCGCCGCCGACGCCGGAAAACTCGATCTCGCCGTCGCTCGCTTCGCGTAAAGCCCGCATCAGTTTGAAGCCGAGCTGATCGCCCGAATGCTCGCCGACCACCACAAAGACGCGCAACTTACTTTTCACCGGCGAGGTCATGTCTCCAGCCCGAAGACGAACAGGCCCGCCTCGTCGGCGGCGCGTGTGAAAGACTCAGCGTCGGCGATGAGAACGCGCCCCGAGGCCAGGGCGATCCCTTCAAGCTCGGCGCGTTTGGCCGCTTCGATCGTCTTGCGGCCGACGGCCGGCATGTCGAGCCGCATGTCTTGATCTCGCTTGGGCGCCTTGACCAGCACGCCCGCGGCGCCCTTGAAGCGCAGCCGGCGCGAGGTGCGCAGATCGGCGACGCGGGCGAGCATGGCGTCGGTTCCCTCCGCCGCCTCGACCGCCAGCACGCGCCCATTGGCGATGACGACCGCCTGGCCCGCGTCGAATGGCGACAGCGCGCCGATCAGCGCGCCGCCCCGCTTGGCGTCGATGAGCGCCTGCGCGGATGGTCTGCGTGCGCTCAGGGCGCCGGGCGGGACCAGCAATTGCGGCGCGATCTGGTGGACGCCGACGATAGCGACGCCCTCTTTTTCGAAAAACCGCGCGATGCCGACCAGCAGATGATTGTCGCCGCCGCGAAACAGCGAGGCGAGGCCGGCCGCGCGCTTCAGCGCGCCCCAATCCAAGCGCAAATCAGCAAGTTCGGGACGCGCCATGGCCCCGACGATGGCGATCTCGGCAATGCCGCGCTCTTTAAGCACGCGAAACAGTTTTCCGACTTCGCCCAGATGCACCCAGAAATGCGGAAAAGCTTCGATTCCCTTATCCGCCGCCCCAACGATCCCAACCAGCACGGGATCCCGGCCGCGCTGGACCGCCGCTCTGGCGACCTGAATGGGGAAATCGCCGCCCCCGCACAGGATGGCGAGCGGCCTCGTCCGCGTCTCGCCGGCGCCGCCCAGCGGCGAGGTGTTGGGGGCGAGATTCACACGCTCTCTTCTTTGCCGGCGCGCGGCATGCAAATCGCCCGCTCGCCGCCCTCGCGCAGGAAGTCGAGAATTTGCCGCACTTCCGCGTGAGCGGCAAATTCGGCCGCCACATCCTCGACACGCTCTTTCAGCGTGCCCTCGGGGGCGAACAGCTCGCGATAGGCGCGGCGCAAATCGTGGATCGCCTCTCGCGAAAAGCCGCGCCGTTTCAGCCCGACAATATTGAGGCCGGCCAGCGCGGCGCGATTGCCCAGGGCCAAGCCATAGGGAATGATGTCATTCTCGACGCCCGCCAATCCGCCGACGAACGCATGCGCGCCGATGCGCACGAACTGATGCGCGGCGGCGCCGCCGCTGATGATGACGAAATCGCCGATCTGGCAATGGCCGCCCAGCATCACATTGTTCGACAGGATGATATCGTCGCCAAGCTTGCAGTCATGGGCGACATGGGCGTTGGCGAGAAAGACGCAGCGGGCGCCGACGATCGTGTGCGAGCCGCCGCCGGCGGTGCCGGGATTCATCGTCACGCCTTCGCGAATGAGGCAATCCTCGCCGATCGAAAGACGCACCGGTTCGCCGCGATATTTGAGGTCTTGCGGCTCGTGGCCGATCGAGGCGAACGGGAAAATCCGCGTGCGCGCGCCGACGCTGGTGACGCCGGCGAGGCTGACATGCGAAATGAGGCGAACGCCTTCGCCCAGGACTACATCGGGGCCGACATGGCAGAACGGGCCGATCTCGACGCCCGCCCCGAGTTGCGCGCCCGCCTCGACGCAAGCGCTCGCGTGAATGGCCGGCGCGAGCGCCGGCGAGCCAATCAGAGAGCCCGTGGACATTTTCGTCATTCCGCCACCAGCATCGCCGAAATCTCCGCCTCGCAGACGAGCGCGCCCTCGACCTTGGCCTCGCCGCGGAACCACCACATGTTGCGGCGCTTAGCGAATCTTTGCATGTGAAACTCGACCCGATCGCCGGGGATCACCGGCTTCCTGAATTTTGCCTTGTCGACGGTCATCAGATAGACGGCCGCCGGTTTCGTCTTGTCGCCCTGCGAAGCGACGCATAGAGCCCCCGCCGTTTGCGCCATGCCTTCGATCAGCAACACGCCGGGCATGATCGGGCGGCCGGGAAAATGGCCCTGGAATTGCGGCTCGTTGGCCGTGACATTCTTGATGCCGATGCCAAATTCGTCGCCGCGCGCGCCGATGATCCGATCGACCAGCAAGAAGGGATAGCGATGCGGCAGAAGGCTCAGCAGCCTTTGGATGTCGTAACTTTCGAAAGTCTGACCTGCCGATATGTTCATTCGATTCCCCTCATCGATCTCTAATTCGGCCCTGCGGCGCCGATCTTTCCTCTCGCAAACCCGTCAGCGGACGACCCGCTGCAATTGTTTTGAAAACGACGCTTTCCCAAGTCCGTTTATGCCCAATGGCCCGCGAAGTCGTCGAATTGTTTGGCCGGCTCATTTGGCTTGGTTGGATAAAGGCTTTCGAGCGCCGGCGCCAGAAGTTCATGCCGACGATCGGGCGAACGCCCGCCTATTCTTGCGCCGGCGGCTCTCGCGGCCCGGATTCGCGGACCATTTTCTTTAGTAAAGTCACTTCCTTCCAAAGATCGCGGATCGGGCGCGCCGGAGCGCCGCCCCATCGGCCGCCCGCCGGCACATCGTTCATCACGCCGGCGGAGGCGGCGATCTGCGCGCCCGCGCCGATGTGCAAATGACCGGCGAGGCCGGCCTGGCCGCCGATCGCCACAAAATCCTCGATCGTGCAGGAGCCCGAAACCCCCGCTTGCGCAACGATCACGCAATGTCGGCCGATCACGACATTATGGCCGATCTGAACGAGATTATCGATCTTGGTGCCCTCGCCGACAACCGTGTCGCGGTTGGCGCCCCGATCGATGGTGGTTCCGGCGCCGATCTCGACATTGTCCTGAAGGATGACCCTCCCGACCTGTGGGACCTTGAGATGGCCGTTTGCCCCCATCGCGAAGCCAAAGCCGTCCTGGCCGATGCGGACGCCGGGATGAAGAATGACGCGATCGCCGATCAGGGCGCATAGAACCGTGCTATTGGCGCCGACCACGCTCTGGCGCCCGATGCGCACGTTGGGGCCGATCACGGCGTTGGCGCCGATCAGCGATCCCGCGCCGATCTGCGCGCCCGGCCCGATAATGGCGCCCGGATCGACCGTCACGCCGGCCTCCAGCCGCGCGGCCGGATGAACCGAGGCGCGGGGCGAAACGCCGGCCTCCGAGAAGGTCGAACCAGGACTGGCGGCGCTGGGAAACAGCCGGATCAAGACCTGCGCGAACGCGCGATAGGGCTCGCCGGTCGATAGCGCGACGCAACCGGCCGGCGCCCGCGCGCTATAGCGCGGCTGCAGCAGGACCGCCGAGGCGCGCGTTTGCGACAAAGTGGCGGCATAGCGAGGATTGTCGAGAAAAGTGAGGTCGCCGGGGCCGGCCCGGTCGATCGGCGCGACGCTGCGAATGATCAAAGTCAGATCGGCGCCGTCATTGGGCTGCGCGCCCGTCCATTCGACGATCGAGCCGATCGAGGGCGCCAGAACCGGCGCAAAGAAACTGGTTTTCGCCATGAAGGAAACAGGCAGTCCTCTCGAAGCGTTGCCATCAACGCGAACGCGGGCCGCGCGCTGAATAGCGGCTAACCCAAACCGGCCTCATGGCCTTCCAGTCGAACCTCAAATCCGAATGGAGAACCGGCGCGCCCTTCGCTATGGCGCGCCCAAGCGTCAGGCCGACCCGTCCGGTTCAAGCCAACGCCTGAACCTTCGCCCCGCCTTAGAAGGTCGAGCCGCCTGAGAAGCTGATCGCCTGCAACTGGTCGAACTTGCCCTTGGTGACCGCATAAGCGTAGTCCACGCGAATCGGCCCAAGAGGCGAGGCCCAGATCAAACTCGCGCCAACCGAGGAGCGAATTTTGCTCTCGTCGTCGACGATGATGCAAGAGCCCTGAGTAAAGGTCGGCGCCCTGTCGGTCGGAATGCACGCCGATCCCGGCGCCATTCCCAGCAGCGTGGCGAAATTCGTCTGGCCGCGATAGCCGAACAAAGTGCCGGCGTCGGCGAACACCGCGCCCTTCAGGCCAATTTCCCTCGGCAGACCGAAGATCGGAAATTGCACTTCGGCGGTGCCGCCGAAATAAGTCGTGCCGCCAAGACCGGCCGCCTGCAGGTTGTTGGGGTCCGATATGTCGCGCGGCCCGATGCCGCCCGGCGCAAAGCCGCGAACCAGGGTCGGCCCGACGTTGAAGTTATTGATAATGTCCAGCGACTGCCCGCCGAAGGCGTTGATCTGTCCGCCCTGGGCGCGCACAAAGCCGACGAAATCGTCGGTAATCGGATAATAATAACGGCCGTCGAAAGTCTCGCGGATGAACTTGGAATCGCCGCCCAGGCCGGCGACGTCCTGCTTGTAGTTCGCGTAAATGCCCGTGGTCGGATTCTTGTTGTTGTCGAGCGAATTATAGATCAGCGAGAAACCGGCCAGAGACGTCAGGACCATGCCCTGCGCCGCCGCCTGTTTGAGCGCCAGCGACGCTTCGCCGTTGGTCAAACAATTGTTGTCCACACCTAACGGGACCGTGCTGCCAAACCCCGGCGTAACGCCAGAGATCGGATTCGAACAATCGTCATAGGGCTGCGAACTCGTGTTCGGAATGATGATCTTCGACTCATAGATCGAGTAATGGGGCTGAAAAGTAAATTCGTCCGTCACCGGCAAACCGAGGCGCAGGGTGACGCCCGTCGTCCAGTTCTCGTAATAGGCGTATTGATAGGGGTCGGTCTCCTTGTGGTAGATGTCGAAACCGGCCGCGATGCGCTGATCGAGGAAATAGGGTTCGGTGAAGGTGGCGCTCCAGCCGCGGCTATATTGCCCCTCCGACGCCGCCAGCTTCACATACTGGCCGCGTCCCAGAAAGTTGGTTTCCGTCACCGACACCTCGGCAATGGCGCCGTCGGTCGTCGAATAGCCGCCCGAAACCGAGAACGAACCGGTCGGCTGATCCTCGACTTCCACGAGCACGATCACGCGATCGGGCGTCGATCCCGGTCGGTTGGTGATGTGCACTTTCTTGAAGAAGCCGAGATTGTTGAGACGCCGCTCCGCCTTCTCGATCAAGGCGTGATTATAGGGATCGCCTTCGCCAATATCGAACTCGCGGCGAATGACATAGTCGCGGGTGCGCGTGTTGCCGTGAATTTCGATGCGCTCGATATAGACTTTCGGCCCGTCGTCGACGGTGAAGCCGATGGCGATCTGGTGCGTCGCGCTGTCGCGATCGCCGTGCGGACGCACTTCGGAAAATGCATAGCCCCGACGGGCGACGTCGCGGGTCACCGCTTCCGTCGACAGTTCGACGGCGGAGGCGTTGTAGACGTCGCCGGGCGCAAGCTTCACGTAAGGGGCGAGGCTATCGCCATCCACGCTCGGAATGTGCGAATCGACCTTCACGCTCGACACATGGTACTGCGCGCCCTCGTCCATCGTAATCGTGATGATATAGCCGGCCGGGTCAGCCTGGTAGTGGACATCCGTATTGGTGATGCGGAAGTCGGCATAGCCGTTTTTCATGTAATATTTGCGGATCGCCTCCTCGTCGGAAGCCAGCTTGTCGGGATCATAGACGTCGGTGGTTTTCAGGAAGGACAGGAAATTCATTTCCGTGATCTGCATCAGGCCATGCAGGCGATAGTTGGAAAACGCCTGGTTGCCGACGAAATTGATCTCGCGAACGCCGGTCTTGTCCCCTTCGTCGATCGTGAAGACTAGATCCGAACGGCCGTTGGGCAGGGGAACCAGGCGATAACTCACCTTCGCGGCGCTATGGCCGAACTTCTTGTAGGCTTCCTTGATACGGTCGATGTCGCCGGTCGCGACCGCCTCGCTAAAGCCGGCGCGAGCCTTGGATTGCACTTCCACCGTCAGCTGATCGCCCTTGATCTTGCTGTTGCCCTCGAACGCGACGCGATTGAGGATGACGCTGCTCTCGACGACGCTGACGATCACGCGACTGCCCACGACGCGGGCGCTTACGTTGGAAAACATGCCCGTGGCCAAAAGATCCTTGACGCCCTGGTTCACATGGGCCTGATCCGTGCCGCCAAAATAGGAGCGAACAGTGTCGGGATCGACCCGATGGGCACCCTCGACCACCACGGTTTGCGCATAAGCGGCGGAACTAACGCCTACCACGCCAAACGCCAGACAAGCGGCCAACACGAGCCGACCGACATAGCCACGAATGAAATGCATTTGGCTCAGGTTCCCCGTGTCGCTGTCCGACGGTGCGTCCGCCGGTCTGGTTGTTCACGCGCTTGGCAAGTTCCGCATAAGACTTGCGAATCTCGCCTCGCTCGGCTTTCGCCGCGCCGCCTCCGCCAGCGACAATCAAATTAACTTGTCTTCTACCCTTTTTGGCGAAGCCTGCAAACCCGTATTAACCGAGCCTATATCATTTCGACCGAGCGTTGCCGCCACGACACGATTCTTGGTCGATTAATCGTTAACCGCCCGCGCCCGCGACCAGCCGAAATATGTCGTGGGACGTTGAAAATATGACGAGCATGGCCACAAGGGCAATCCCGACGCGCAGGCCGATTTCCTGGGTTCGCTCGCTTAGTGGGCGCCCGCGCACCGCCTCTATCGCGTAAAACAGCAGATGGCCGCCGTCCAGCATCGGAACCGGCAGCAGATTCATCAGGCCGACCGACACGGAAAACACCGCCGTCAGGCTGAAAAGCGCGAGAAGGCTGATTTTGGCGACTTCGCCCGCGACCTGAGCGACCCCGAGCGCGCCGGAAATCTGATCGGTTGATTCGCGCCCGGCGAACAGCCCGCCCACATAGGCGCCGGTCTGCTCGACGATGGACCAGACGTCCTTGACGCTCCAGGCCACGCATTGCGGCAGGCCGCAGGTCTCCAGCCGACGGTCGGCCGGTTCTTTCGATGCCTCGATGCCGAGGCGCCCGATGCGGCGCTTTCCGAACGGCGGCAGGTCGACCAAGGCGATCTGCGGCGTCGCCACGATCGTCATCGCCTGCCCGGCGCGTTCAAGGCCAAAGACGATCGACAGACCGGTGTTGGTCGAAATAGCCTGATGCAAATCCTCGAAACTTTCGATCGCGCCGCCATTGGCGGATCGGATGAAATCTCCCGCTTTGAAGCCGGCAAGATCGGCCGGGCTGCCGGCCACGACGCCGCCAACCCGCGGCTCCAGCGTGTATTGGCCATAAAGACTGTAGGAGACTGTGAAAATCACAATGGCGAGCAGGAAATTGGCGATCGGGCCGGCCGCCACGATCGCCGCGCGATTGAGGACGGGCTGGCCCGCCAGCGTCTGCCGGCGTTCGCTTTGCCCCATTCCGGCATAGGCCTCGGCGTCGGGGGCGCTGGAAACATTGGCGTCGCCATGAAATCTCACATAGCCGCCGAGCGGAAAGGCGGCCACGCGCCAGCGCGTGCCGCGCTTGTCGACCCAAGCGAATAATTCCGGACCGAAACCGAGCGAAAAAGCATCGATTTTGACGCCGCACCAGCGGCCGACGAGATAATGGCCGAGTTCGTGGAAGAACACGACAATGCTCAGGACGACGATAAAGGGAATGACGTACCAACCCATCGAACCGATGAAACCGCCGACCACGCTTAGAACAACCATCGCCGAACTCCGCACCGCAGACGCTCCGGCGACGCTTCCGCCCCGAGGTCAACTTGGTTACCAAAAGGTTACAATGACGGATACAAGGCGTCAGGCCAAGAGAGCCAACGCCCTATCTCTGGCAATATGGTGAATGGCGAGCGCCTGCGCCACCGTGGCGGAAGCCGCCAATTCTCCCGCGCGCCCCGATTGTTCGAGGACGGTCTCGACCATTCGCGCCATATCGGAAAATCCGATTCGCGCCGCCAGAAAGGCCTCGACCGCGATTTCATTGGCGGCGTTGAGCGCGGTCGAAGCGCCCCCGCCCACGCTCAACGCGGCGATCGCCAATCCCAGCGCGGGAAAACGGGCCAGGTCGGGCCGCTGGAACGAAAGCTGTCCGACCGCCGCCAGATCCAGCGCCTTGGCGCCCGATTCCATGCGCTCGGGATAGGCCAGGCAATAGGCGATCGGCGTCTTCATATCGGGCGCCGCCATGCCGGCGGTCACCGACCCGTCCGCGAAGGCGATGAGGCCGTGCACCACGGACTGGGGATGAACGAGCACATCCAGGCGGCTCGCCGGCATTCCAAAAAGATGATGCGCTTCAATGAGTTCTAACCCTTTGTTCATGAGGCTTGCCGAATCGATCGTCACTTTGTTGCCCATCTCCCAATTGGGATGCGCAAGCGCCTGGGCGATGGTGGCCTGCTCGATCTGTTCGGCGCTCCATTCCCGGAAGGGACCGCCCGAGGCGGTCAGGATCATCTTGACGATCTCGGCCGGGTCGCAGCCGCCCATCGCCTGGAATATGGCGTTGTGTTCGGAATCCAGCGGCAGGATGCGCGCGCCCGAGCGGCGCGCCGCCTCCATGACCGCCTCGCCCGCGCAGACAAGCGTTTCCTTATTGGCCAGCGCGACCGTGCGGCCCGCGGCGATCGCCGCGTAAGTCGGCGCAAGGCCCGCGGTGCCGGCGATGGCGGCCACGACGAGATCGGCCTCGCGCAATGCCGCCTCGACGACCGCCTGAGGACCGGCGGCCACCTCGATGGAATGGCCCGCCACCCCCGCTTTCAAAGCCGCGTAACCCTCGGGATCGGCGATCGCCGCAAAGGGCGCCTTCAAGGCAAGCGCGGCCCTGGCCAAGGCGGAGCCGTCGCGCCCGCCCGCCACAGCCACGACTTCGAAGCGGCCGGGCGCGCCGGCCAGCACCTGAGCGCAGGAGCGGCCGATCGAGCCCGTCGCCCCCAGAATGACCAGCCTTTTCTGCGTTAGGCGCTCGCCGCGCGGGCCTGCCGCCGGCGCCGTCGGCTTCGTCGATTCAACCCTTGTCGTAGAAATAGATTCTAGCACATTGTCACCATTGGAAAATGCCTGCGGCGATATCGGGGATTCCGTAGCGCGCGGCCCCTATGAAAGCCACAAAGACAGCGGCGGCGATGAACCCGTCCAGCCGATCCATCAGGCCGCCATGGCCGGGAATCAGATGGCTGGAATCCTTGACGCCGAACTTTCGCTTGAGGAACGATTCGAAGAGATCGCCGCCTTGCGCCACCGCGCCCGTCGCGAGGCCGAGGGCGAAAAGCAGCGCAAGCGAAACTGCCGCGTCGTGCAGCAGCAGTCCGGCGCTGGCCCCGCACAGGATTCCGACCCAAAAGCCGGACCAGGTCTTGGCCGGCGAAACGCGCGGCCATAATTTGGGGCCGCCGATGAGCCGGCCGCCGAAATAGGCCATCACATCGGCCCCCCAGACCACCGCAAAGAGCCATAGAATCGCCGACAGGCCATAGGGCCAGCTTGCGCGCAGCAAACAGACCGCGACCAGCATCGCGCCGGCGTAAAAGACGCCCGCGGCCGGCATCCAGCGAAACGCCGGCTTCAATCCGCCAGCCAGCGCCGCCGCGGCGGCGCTGGCCAGCAGCGCGGCGAGGGCCAGCAGGACGGCGTCGTTGATCGCCAGCGGCGCCGCCACGACAAGCCCGGCCGCCCCGCAAAGCAGGCGCGATCGGCGATTGGGGCCGCCGATGAGGTTTTGCCATTCCCAATGGATGACGATGGCGGCGATCAGCCAAAACAGGCCGAACCAATAACCGCCCGCCCAGGCGGTCCACAAAGCGGCGGCCATCAGCACCACCGCCGCCGCGACCCTGGCGGGCAAATCCGCGCCGACGAGGCGAGCGAGGCCTTGCCCCCGCGCCGCCGCGGCTTCCGCTCTTGGCTCCTTGGCGGGATCGGCCACCCGCCCGCTCACGAGGCCGATTTGACGATGGCGGGCGCGGCGGTCCCCCCAAACCGGCGCTCGCGCGCCGCATATTGCGCGAGAGCGGATTGAAAGGCGGCATGGTCGAAATCGGGCCAAAGCATCGGCAGAAAGACGAGTTCGGCGTAGGCTGCCTGCCACAACAGGAAATTCGACAGCCTTTGCTCGCCCGAGGTGCGGATCAACAGATCCGGATCGGGAATACCGGTGGTGTCGAGCCGCGCGGCGAAAGCCGCCTCGTCAATGGCGCCGGCCTCGAGCCGACCCGCCGCCGCGTCGAGCGCCAATTGGCGGGCGGCCTCGACGATTTCCTGACGCGCGCCATAGTTGAACGCGACGACGAGAGTCAGCCCGCTATTGGCGCGGGTCAGTTCCTCGGCTTCGTTGAGCAGCGCCTGCAGATCGGCCGACAAGTTGCGGCGCAGGCCGATGATGCGGACGTGGACATTGTTGCGGTGCAGATCGGCAAGATCGTTGCGGATGAAGCGCTTGAGCAGGCCCAGCAGGTCGGAAACCTCGGCGGCGGGCCGGTTCCAGTTCTCCGAGGAAAAGCTGTAGATCGTGAGATAGCGCAGTTGAAATTCGATCGCCGAGCGCACGGCGCGGCGAACCGCCTCGACACCGCGCCGATGACCCTCGAGGCGCGGCAGGCCGCGCGCCTGCGCCCAGCGTCCGTTGCCGTCCATGATGATGCCGACATGGGTCGGCCTGCACGAATCTGGCGCGTCGGTGAAGGGCTCGTCGGGGGGCGTCAACATGCTTGGCCTCTGCAGTGCGATCTTACGCTAAACCTGCATGATTTCCTTCTCTTTGCTCGCCAGCGACGAATCGATGTCGCGGATCGCCTGGTCGGTGGCCTTTTGCACTTCCGCCTCGTCGCGCTTGTGATCGTCTTCGCCGATCGCGTGGTCTTTGAGCAATTTCTTCAAGACGTCAATGCCGTCGCGCCGGACGTGGCGGACCGCGATGCGCGCGTCCTCGGTATATTTATGCGCCACTTTGACCATTTCCTTGCGCCGTTGCTCATTGAGCTCGGGAATGCGGATGCGCAGGATCTGTCCTTCGACCGTCGGGCTCAAACCCAGATTGGCGTCGCGGATCGCCTTGTCGACGGCCGCGACCATCGTCTTGTCCCAGACCTGCACCGAAAGGGCGCGAGGCTCCGGCACACTGATCGTCGCCACCTGGCTCAGCGGCGAGCGCTGGCCATAGGCCTCGACAGTGACCGGCTCCAGCAGGCTGGCGCTGGCGCGGCCCGTGCGCAGGCCGCCCAGTTCATGTTTGAGCGTTTGAATGGCGCCCTGCATGCGGCGCTTGAGGTCGGCAAGATCATAAATGGGCTGCGGCGCCATGACGAGACCTGTTGTTGGATTGGCCAGACACGGCGGGCGGCGCCGCGTCCGGACCGATTCGCGATGCGCTTTTTTTAGCGCGAGGACGCGAGTGATAGCACAAGCTTGAGCGGGTGACAGCACCGGCTGGCGGGGCGCCTAACCGCTACAGTCGCCATTATGGGCCGCCGCTACGGCATCACATAAGTCGCCCTGCCCTGCCCCAGCAAGGCGGCGCGGATGGCGCCGGGTTCGTGGATCGAGAAGACGACGATCGGAATGCGATTGTCGCGCGCCAGAGCGAAGGCCGCCGTGTCCATGACGGCGAGATTGCGCGCGATCGCCTCGTCATGGGACAGGCGTTCGAAACGCGTCGCGCTCGCGTCCTTCTTGGGATCGGCAGTGTAGATGCCGTCGACCTGCGTCGCCTTGAACACGGCGTCGCAGGAAAGCTCGGCGGCGCGCAAAGCCGCGCCCGTATCGGTCGTGAAAAACGGATTGCCGGTGCCGCCCGCCAGCATGATGACGCGATGCTTGACGAGATGAGCGAGCGCGGCCTGGCGCGAATAGGGTTGGCACAGCGAGGGCATGGCGACGGCCGACAAGACGCGCGCCGACTGGCCGAGATGCTCCAGCGCGCCTTCCATGGCGAGCGCGTTCATGACGGTGGCGAGCATGCCGATGGAATCGGCGCGGGCCCGTTCGATGCCCTTGTCGGCGCCTTCGAGGCCGCGAAAGAAATTGCCGCCGCCAACGACCACCGCCACCTGAACGCCAAGATCGGCCGCCGCCTTCAAATCGGCGGCGATGCGAAGCAGCGTCGGCATGTCGAGGCCAAAACTGCCGCGACCCATCAACGCTTCGCCCGACAGCTTGACGACGACGCGGCCAAATAACGGGGCCAGGACAGCCTCGGATTTGGCGGAGGCGGACAAGGGGTCGGACATTTCAGCCTCGCTGGTCGCCGCAAAGAAATGTCCGGCGAGCCCGCGCGCCCGCCGCCCATTCATTCGATACAAAAAAGGCAGCCCAGAGGCTGCCCTGATTCTTACGTTCAGCCTAGGCCTCTTCGGCCGGCTTTTCGATGCCCTCGCCCAGCGCGTAGCGCACGAAGGCTTGGACGGCGATCGGCGCGCCGACGCCTTTCTCGGCCTCCTTGACCGCCTGGGCGACGGTTTTGGCGCTGTCATGCACGAAAGGCTGATCCAGCAGGCAGACCTCCTTGTAATAGGTCTTCAGGCCGGATTCGACGATCTTTTCCAGCACATGGGGCGGCTTGCCGGCGTTCTTGTCGGCGAGCACCGCCTTTTCGCGCGCCACGACCGCCGGATCGAGCCCTTGCGCGTTGAGCGCGAGGGGGCTCGCGGCCGCGATATGCATCGCGATCTGGCGCCCGAGCGCGGTCAGCGCGTCGGCGTTGCCGGTCGATTCCAGCGCGACGATCACGCCGATGCGGCCCTGTCCGTCGACGACCGCGCCATGCACGTAATGGCCGATCGCGCCACGGGCGACATGCAGGCCGTGCGCGCGGCGCAGCGAGATGTTCTCGCCGATCGTCGCGATCGCATTGGCGATCGCGTCGGCCACCGTGCCGCCGCCGGGATAATGGGCGCCCTTGACGGCCTCCGCCCCGACGGCGGCGCCCTTGTCGAGCGCGACCGCCGTAATGCCGCGCACCAGCGCCTGGAAATCGTCGTTGCGGGCGACGAAATCGGTCTCGGAATTGACCTCGACGACGACGCCGAAATTGGCCTCCACCGCCACCGCGACGAGGCCGTCCGCCGCGATGCGGCCGCTCTTCTTGGCCGCCTTGGCGAGGCCCTTCTTGCGCAGCCAGTCCACGGCCGCCTCGATGTCGCCGTTGGTTTCGTTAAGGGCGTTCTTGCAGTCCATCATGCCGGCGCCGGTCTTCTCGCGAAGCTCCTTCACCAGCGCCGCCGAAATATTGGCCATGGCCGTTCCTTTGCCGGGGTTTAATGGAAGCCCTTGAGGCTTCCGTTGTTCCTTTGTGAAGAGTGCTCGAGGCGGATCGCCGCGCGGCGGCGCGGCCCGAGGAAAGCCTCAGGCCCCGGCGATCAGCGTGCGCGCCTGCTCGACCCAATTGTCGCGCGCGATGCGGCCGTTGAATTTGAGGTCGGCGTCCAGTTTCTCGACTTCCGCTGGGGTCATCTCGGCCAGCTGCCAATAGTGGAACACGCCATGCTCGTTGAGCTTCTTGACGATCTGCGGTCCGACGCCGGTCAGCTTGGCCAGATCGTCGGGCGCGCCGCGCGGGGCGGTCAGCAGTTCGAAGCGCTCGGTCGGCGCGACATCGGGCTCGATCGCCTCGGGGACCTCTTCGGCGATCGGCTGTTCGGCCGCGCCCATATCCATGCCCTGCGCGCCCTGGCCGCGCGAAATGCCGTCGAGCGCCGCGCGCGCGATGAGGTCGCAATAAAGCTGGATCGCGCGCCCCGCATCGTCATTGCCGGGAATGGGAAAGGTGATGCCGTCGGGATCGCTGTTGGTGTCGAGAATCGCGACGACGGGAATCTTGAGGCGATTGGCTTCCTTGATCGCCAATTGCTCCTTGTTCGTATCGATGACGAACACAAGATCGGGCGTGCCGCCCATATCCTTGATGCCGCCAAGCGCCGTCTCCAGCTTCTCGCGCTCGCGCGACAGCATCAGGCGCTCTTTCTTGGTCAGGCCTTGCGCGCCGGCGCCTAGCATTTCGTCGAGCTTGCGCAGCCGCGCGATGGAGGCCGAAATCGTCTTCCAATTGGTCAGCATGCCGCCGAGCCACCGCGCGTTGACGAAATATTGCGCCGAACGCTTGGCCGCTTCGGCGATCGCGTCGGCCGCCTGGCGCTTGGTGCCGACGAACAGCACGCGCCCGCCCTTGGCGACCGTGTCCGACACGGTCTGCAACGCGCGGTGCAGCAGCGGGACGGTCTGAGCGAGATCGATGATATGAATGCTGTTGCGCGCCCCATAGATATAGGGCGCCATTTTCGGGTTCCAGCGGTGCGATTGATGGCCGAAATGAGCGCCGGATTCGAGCAATTGGCGCATGGAAAAGTCAGGTACCGACATGTGTTTGTCCTATCCGGTTAAGCCTCGGCGGATCGATTGGGCGGGGCGAACCCCGCCACCGGAGCGGTTCCTTGAAGCAGGAACCGCGAAAATCCGCCTGTGGAATGAGCGCGCATATAGAGGAGGCCGGTGGCTATGGCAAGCGCGGCGCGACGCAACCCCCTCATCGTCCGCAAATTTGCCGCGCCCGGCGCCAAACTCCCGCGGTCGAATCTATTCTTGGGCGCGTCTTGGGCGCGGCGTCACAATTTGCAAAGAATTTAATCGATTGCGGTTCGTTCATTAGGAATTGTCCTGATAAGCTCGGCGTTGCTGATTCGGAGTGACGCCAATGTTTACAGTCAACTGGGTTGAGCGCGGAAACGAAGGCGATCCACGGGCCATCGAAATCACCGGCCTGACCGATGCGGACAAGATTGTCGTCAATTGCAAAAAGAAACTCTCTCATACCAGGACTCACTGCTCATGACCCATGGGCCCAATCGCGCATGCCGATGGACATGATGCGCCAGGGCTGATCGGTTAGTTTGTTCCACGCCTCGCAGCAGTGATCGACAATATCGTCGTAG
>Ga0182024_10001427_pt1 | contig 61711 bp, 53 predicted proteins | sample P32metaG_FD_120480 | JGI IMG/M metagenome (GOLD analysis project Ga0182024, IMG submission 120480) | Permafrost microbial communities from Stordalen Mire, Sweden - P3-2 metaG (Illumina Assembly) | ecosystem: Environmental > Terrestrial > Soil > Wetlands > Permafrost | place: Sweden: Stordalen...
AGGTACTCGCGACAGCCTTCTTCGGTCGAGAATCGCGCCTCGAACTCTTGAAGCGTCCGCGGGTAATCTTCCATTCGGCGACCATACTACCTGTGGGGGATACCTGAGTCAAGTGCATACCCAATATCCGCAATATCGGAAGGCAAGAATTCGCGTGGCCGCACGAACGGGCCGGGAATTACAATCATGGAATCCGATGCGTCAGGTTTTGGACGTTGCATTCCACCGCCAATTGAACGACGTTCTGTCGCTTCACAAGAGCGACGGGCGCGTGATCGGCGGGATAAAGGCCCACGTTTCAGCTTCTCCCCAGGCCATCCTGATTATGGATGTAACGGTGCCGATCGAAGTTGGCGACAAACTCGTCCGGGAGCTCCCGAACGGTACTCGGGATGAATTTGTGGTCGACGATCCCCGATACGTATCAGCTGTCATGGGCATCCCAGCCCACTTTCAGACACGGTACCATCGTCTGGCTCCTGCGGCGAGTGGTGGGACGACTGAAGGCTTTGGCGCCTCGTCAATTACTCACCTACGGGCTCCGGTTCTCAGGTATCAATACCCCCCGGACCTTCCGGCCCCCGAACAACTCGCTATCGAAGAGGCGCGACTGGAGGCGAACACGCAACTCGAAGGCAAGAGCGTGGGCTCCTACGATGAGCACAGAGCGGCGCGCGTCGAATGGTTCTGGCGGGTTGTCTCCGCCGCGGCCGAGGCAATAGGTCGAGCTGGAACCAGCTTGCAATGGAGTGCCAATCGAAGGCGAGAATCACTTCGCGATTTCGGCTTGAACGCCGCGCAAGCGGCCCGCATTGCCGGACCGGGCTTGCGTCATTTTGAAGAACTCTGCGAATCCCCGGAGTGGCACGCGCTTGATGACCGCCTGCTAACACGCTTCGACGCTGCAAAGACCGGGATGCCTGCGGAGAATCGGAAGCGGTCGCAAAAGGGGAAGGTTGATGCGACCGTGCAGAGGATTAAGAAGAAAGTCCGCGAACTCAGAAAAGAAGGGCTTGACTACAGTTCAATCTGCGACCGGCTCCAATCGTTTGATCGACCTCCGCGTGCCGGCTGGAGAGAACTCCCTTGGCCGATCGCCTACAGGAAGCACAACTCCGCCGTCATGAAGTGGCTCTCCGAAGCTTGTTCGGACAATCGCTCCTGAGTTACCCTCGCTTACCCTCGTTTACGATTTAGACACTTTTTATCCCACCGAACTAATACATTTCAAATCCTTTACGCTTTACCCTTCCAAAATCTGATCGACGCAACGGTGCGACCGAACCTAGACTGCAACTGTCACTCGATGTTGCAAAAGCTTCTCAGAACCGATGAAGTTGCGGCCCTCTTGGATGTGTCCTCCGATCGAGTCACACGTATGGCACGCGAGGGCTTGTTACCCGCAATCCGGTGTGGGCGAACCTGGCGCTTCTCGCCCGAGCAAGTGGAGGAATGGATGCGCCTGGGCGGGGCGGGCGAGTGGAGGCGTCCCTCACTCACTGAGGGGGCCACGCGGTCATGACCTGTGAGCGCCTTACCGACCAAGCGGTCAAACTCCTGCTGGAGAGGCAGTGGCCGATGGTCCCGTCGACGGGCCGGCAAAAGAAGCCCTGCGTCAGGTGGAAGGTGTTCCAGCAGCAACTCCCCACCGTTGACCAACTCCGCCAATGGAACCGTGAATTCAAGCCCGAGAGGTGGGGCTTGGTGACCGGCAAGCTGGCGCGCGTCGTGGTTGTGGATTTCGATGGCGACCAGGGCCGCAAGTTGATGCTCGGGTGGGGCATCAATCCTCACGTGCGCACCGGGTCGGGCGGTTTTCACTGGTACCTGCTGCATCCCGGGTGGCGCGTCCCGACGCTCAACGCCAAGAGCGGCAAACTGTCCTGGCCATGGCCGGGCGTGGACATCCGCGGTGACGGTGGCTTTGCCGTCCTGCTGGGACGAAACAACAATGGTCCCTATGAGCAACTCCGCGATCTGGTTCCGGAACCGTTCGATACCCTGCCAGACGAAGTCCGCACGTTCCTCAGCAATCACGGCAAGGCAGATACGACTCAGAAGCGGATCGTTCCTGCCCGGCAACTCGCGGGTGCGACCGGAAAACGTGTAGATTCCGAACGTCTCATCCAGAGAGCTCTGGCTAAGGCGCCTCAAGATGGTCGCAACAACTGGGGTTTCTGGCTGGCGTGCCAACTTCGGGACAACGACTACAGCTTGGCTGAGGCCGAAGCACCGATGCGTGATTACGGGTCGCGTGCTGCATCCACCAATACGAAAGGCATTGTCGAGCCGTACGCAGAAAGCGAGGTGATTGCGAGTCTCCACGAAGCATATTCGCGGTCAGCGCGTGATCCGTGGGCGGGGCGGAAACCCCCTCCGCAAGAAGGTTTGTGCCTGGTAACGGTCCCCCCGGCAGAACCGGGCCGGCGTGACAAGAGCAATTCGACTTCACGAAGAGTTGAGCCTGACCAGAAGGCAATTGCGGACGACCCGGAGAATCTATATCTACACGTGGGACACACGGGTGAACCACTAGTGGGACACACGGGTGAACCACTTCCCCGACCAAGATTCGCCAGGATTCCCATCGAAGTCTCGACTGATCGACGATTGGCGGCAAGAGACGTTCGTGTCTACGAAGCGCTCTCCCTCTCCTGCTGGACCGGCACCATGTCCGAGGTTGGGAAGCGGCTGATAGCGGTTCGTGCCTGTTGCGCAGAACGATTAGTCATCAAGAGCCTGAGACGCTTGGAAGCCGCCGGGCACATTCAGAAGCAACTCCGCACGCATGGACAGCGCGGACGGTATGCCCTTCTCTCGCGTGTCTTCGCTCAGAAGGAGCGCCCTGAGGTGGAGGGCGTCTCGGTTGCGCACCCTGTGGCGATGCCGCGAAAAGACGCGCGAACTGCCTTGATGTCCGCACCGGGTTCGCACGCTCTTAATCCGTCCAGATCGCGTCGGAGCACCCAGTGATCCAGCACGGGACACAAATTTCCGACGAACACCTGACCAGTGAACTCGCCGTACGGGCGATGCGCTGGAGACTGGCACCGGGACGTTATCTGAAACCCGATCGGGGCTGGACTTCCCGATCAGGGTTCCGCCCACTCGTCGATGTCAACGATGCGTTTCGGGTTCTCGATGCTGTCACTGATGACTATTCAATGCTCGCCAGACCCGGTGGCCGATTCACGGTCCAGGTGCGGACTTCCGACCGAACGGGACAAGCTATGGGCGAATCCAAGGCGCGGACAATCTGTTTGGCTGTCGCGCGAGCCCTCGGAATCGACTTGGAGGAGAGAAGTTGATCGCTCGAACCGGCCCGGACCTGCGGTCGAGTCTGGTTGTTGCGATGCCGGCTCCAGAGCGGCGGCTGGAGCCCGTCACGCGGCGCTACAGGCCCGAGTCCGCGGCCTTCGACGAGTTGGTGGAGGTCCTCCACCAGCTTTTGATGGACGCGCCCGTCGACGCTTCTGGAACGACCTCTCCGCCCGGCGGAATTGGCTTGCTTTCCGGCGGCGCACGAGTGAGGAATGTGTCCTGAATGGCCGTCGGCATTTACGTTCGCGTTTCGACTGAGGAGCAGCGAGAGCGGCAATCCATCGTCACGCAGCGGGAGTTCGGGAACCGGTATTGCGATCTGCACACGTTGCCGATCAGCGAAACTTACGCCGACGACGGTGTATCGGGAACAGTGCCGCTGGAGTTGCGCCCGGGTGGAATTCGCCTGCTCGAAGGTGCTCGCCAGCACAAGTTCGATCAACTCCTCGTTTTCAAGCTGGACCGTCTCGGCCGGGATACGCGGCTGATCCTGAATGCCGTAGCGGAGCTGGAAAAACATGGCGTCCGCGTGCGCAGCATGACGGAGGAGTTCGACACCGCCACAGCGACCGGGCGCTTGATGCTGACGATGCTGTCCGGGTTTGCCGCACACGAGCGGGAACTGATCCGGGAGCGCTCGGTAGCCGGTACGAACCGGCTGGCCGAGGCGGGTGCCTGGCTCGGCGGCGTCGTGCCGTACGGTTACCGCAAGGAGGGCGAGAAGGGGAAGGCGCGGATCGCCATCTCCGAGGAGCCGATTCAAGGTCTTAAGCTGAGCGAAGCCGAGATCGTGCGCACAATCTACCTGATGAGCGGTATCGAGAAGAAGTCCTGCCAGAAGATCGCCGACTATCTAAATCGCGCCGGTATACCCTGCGGCTCGGCTGACAATGCGCGCAGATCGGAAGCGGGAAAGCGCAACCGGCGGACCGCTCCGATCTGGCGCCCGTCGCACATCCGCAACATGATCGTGTCCAAGACGTATATGGGCCAGCACCTTTTCGGGAAGAGAGCCAGGAATCGCAACCGCAAGGTCATCGTCCGGGACGTACCCGCGATCGTCTCCGAACAGACGTGGCAAGCCGCCCAGCAGGTGCTCCAGTCGAACCGGATCATGTGCACCCGGAACACCAGGGAGCCGTACCTGTTACGCGGGCTGATCAAGTGCGGCCTGTGCGGGCTGACGTTCTCAGGGATGAGGATTAAGCGGCAGCATGACCATTACTACCGCTGCAACGGACGCCAGCAGGCTCGCGGGCTTTACGGGATCGACGGCAAGAAATGCCCCGCGAGAACGCTGAACGGCGATTACGTCGAACGGTTGGTCTGGGCAGACATCGAGTCGTTCCTCCGCAACCCCGGCGAGATTTTGGAACGACTGCGGGAGCGGGTTGTAATGCAGGACGGCGAACGCCAGCGTCGCCAGAAGGAACTGGACGAACTCCGGGATCGCCTGCGGCAGAAAACCGACGAGCGCGATCGGGTCCTGGCGCTATTCCGCCGCAACCGTATCGACGAAGCAACGCTGGATCAGCAACTCGACCTGATCGAGGTCGAGGCCGCAGATCTTCGGACCGACATCGAAACGGCAACTCGCACTCTTTCCGCCGGAGATCGAACTGCGCAGCTTCAGTCCGCCGAGGCCCTGCTGGAAATGCTGAGGGCGCGGCTCGACGGCCCGGTTGCACTCGAGCTGAGGCGACGAATAGTGGAGATCCTAGTAGAGACGGTCGAGGCCAAGACGGTCGAGCGCTGGGGAGTTCAGCAGAGCGAGATTGTAATCACTTACCGATTCAGCCAGCCGGACGAACCTGCGGTGCTGGTGTTGCCGCGATCGCACCGCCTCAACAACCGGAAGCAGCCGCCGGAGGAACTGAATACTCTGGGGGATCATCTGCTGCGCCGACGGCTCGTGTTGAAGCTGCTGCAACGCCAAGTCGCGCAACAGATCGGCGTCGACAAAACGAGTATTGCCAACTGGGAGGGCAATCGGTCGAAGCCCGGCCTGGCGTTCATGCCGGCGATCATCCGGTTTCTCGGATACAATCCTCTGCCGCCCGCGATAAGATGGGCGGATCGCCTGGTGCAGTGCCGGACAGTGCTGGGGTTGTCGCAAAGGGAATCGGCGGATCGGATTGGCGTCGATCAATCCACGTTGGCTCGTTGGGAGCGTGGGGAGAGGGAGCCCAAAGGAGCCAATACTGTTGCTGCGTTGGCGTTCACTGCGATCGTTGAAAGGAAGATCAGTATTCCCGCTTGACGCGGATCGACACTGCGCCGTCGCCGCCTACGGGACCAATGTGATGCTCGTCACTGGGTGGATCTCCATCCACTGAGCGTGGAAAGTGTCCTGTACGTATGTTCCCGTTATTCGCACATGAGAACCGACGGGAGGTAGCGTCACCTGATCCTTAAACCCCTGGCAGGCTGCCTTCGCGTCAGCTTGCTTGACCGTGAACTTGCAGATGATCTCGAAGACAAGATTTCCACCCTCGTCACTCATGTTTCCCGCGTTCAAGAGATTTTCCTCGCCGGCGTCCAGCTTCAGCCAGCCATGAGTGTCTCCATCTCCCTCGTGTCGAACTCCGTCACTTTGTTTGCCATCTGTGGCGTCGACGATCATGCCGGTCACAGTCATGCACGGTTGTTGCACGATCAGCCGCTGAGGATGATAGACGTGATCCCAAAGGCTCGCATCGCATTGCGATCCGGAAGGGGCGTTGGTCAGTGTCGGGGCCACCGCCTTTCCAGAGCCGGAGATAGAAATGAATTTCGAAGACACCCATCCAATTTCATCTTCTTCGGTCCGCACATGATAATAGCCGCTTTGTTGTGACGGCTCGACCAAAACGACGCGCTCACCGCTTTCGAGATGGTCTATTGTGTTGCTTCGACCACTCGCGTCGCGACGCAAGGCGGCATCGCCCTTAATTGTGGCGTTTTGGGCCAAAGCTGCCGTCGCGCCGACTGCGGCCAAGATTAACGCTGCGGCACAGGAATTCGTGGGCTTCATCCCTTTTCTCGGATAAATGTCGAATTCTGAATAGATTCGCACTTATTCCCGAGATCGTCAAGGGCTTCTGGCGCGCTTTTCTACGAGGCTAGCTGGGCGGTGCCTTCCCCGCTGGGCAATATTCGGCGCTCCCGGTTCACGCTGCGCGCATTTGTCTTATGAATGGGCACGGGTTCATCGCCGCGACCAGCATGAAACTGGCCGGAAAGCAGAGCGTCATATTCGAACGCGCGATCGTCACCGTCAGATCCTCCAGCGGCTGGCGCAGGATCTCCAGTACGTTTCTCGGAAACTCGGGAAATTCATCCAGGAAAAGCACTCCGTTGTGCGCCAGACTCACTTCGCCCGGACGCGGTGAACCGGTTCCGCCTCCAATCAACCCCGCATCGGAAATCGTGTGGTGCGGCGTGCGGAAGGGGCGCGTATGCAGCAATCCACCGCCGGGTGGTAACACGCCCGCGATGCTGTGGATCTTCGTTGTCTCGATCGCTTCCTCAAAGCTCAGTGGCGGCAGAATGCCGGCGAACCGTTTCGCCAGCATCGTCTTACCCGATCCCGGCGGTCCGATCATGAGGACGTTATGGCCACCAGCCGCGGCAACCTGCAGGCCACGCTTGGCCGTCGTCTGCCCGCGGACGTCGCGAAAATCCGGCGCCGATTCCGAAAACGGAACGCTGGCAGGCCGAGCCATGGGCCTCACCGCAGCGAATTTTTCCGGCGTGGTGAGCATGGCGACCACTTCCGCCAGGTGCCTCACACCAAAAACGTTCACGCCTTCGACCACCGACGCCTCTTCCGCGTTCTCCAACGGCAGAATGAGGTTCTCGATGCGGTTTTCTCTCGCGCACACGGCGACCGACAGAGCCCCACGCACGGGCCGGATGGTGCCATCGAGCGACAACTCGCCGACGGAAAGATGCTTGTCGAGGCCTTTGAATGTTCCCATCGCACCCAGAATCGCCAGAGCCATGGGAAGGTCGAACCCCGCGCCTTCTTTGCGCAAATGCGCCGGCGCGAGATTCACGGTCACGGCCTGATTCGGATAGCCGAATCCGGAGTTCATGAGCGCGGACTTGATGCGTTCGCGGCTTTCGCGCACTGCGGTGTCAGGCATCCCGACCAGCATGAAATCGCGCGCCATTCCACTTCGATAGAGGTCCACTTCCACATCGACCGGATGCGCGTCGATCCCGCACACAGCCGCGCTTCGAGTTTTGAACAGCGGCAAGGTACACATCTCCCCGGTGAGCGAAATGTCGCTCTGACAGATAGTGCGTCAACGGCGGAGATTTTCTCCGGATCTTTGCGTCCGGTAGACTGAATCGTCGGACGCAGCTATGAAGAGGTTTTCCGCGGCCATCGCGATCCATGCGGCCCCCGAAAGAATATGGTCGATTCTCACCGAAGCGCAGCGTTATCCGTCGTGGAACACAACCGTCGACCGCGTGGAAGGGCGCATCCGTCCCGGAGAGAAAATCAAACTCTATGTGAAGCTCAGCCCGGGTCGGGCCTTCCCCGTAAGAGTTACGGAGTTTGTTCCCGGCGCCAAAATGGTCTGGTCGGGTGGAATGCCGTTTGGGCTCTTCAAGGGCGAACGAACGTTTTCACTGGTACAAGTCTCGCCCGATGCGGTTGAATTCTCGATGACCGAGGTCTATAGCGGCCTGCTCTCCCCGCTGATCGAGGGTTCCCTCCCGGACATGCAGCCTGCGTTCGAAGAGTTCGCCCTCAGGCTGAAGCAATGCGCCGAAAGGCCGCCTGAAGACAAAACGCCGTTGAGTTGATCTCGCTGGGGGCTGTTTCACTCGAGCGAGAACAGCACGTTACTCTGCGTTTCCGCCCCACCCGTTACAGCGGAAATTATTTGATCTCCCGTGCCGAGGTTTGCCTGCACCAGAACACTGAACTGGTAAACACCCGCTTCGACCAGTCCGGACCGTTTATCAGAGTGTTGTTTTCAATATCGCCCGACGAAACAGTAGGTTGTACTGTGTTGATCCCCAGTTGGTTTACCAGTTGGCCCAGTAATCGGGTTTCACCGAACTATTCCAGTCGACGTTAAAGCCGGCTCCTCCGCTCCGTTCACGGCCGGCGTCGGTTGGAATTCCAACATGTTGTAGTGCCAAGTCTGGAACGTTACCGATGGTGTCACTGTTATGTTGACCCTACCGGCGAAGGCCAAAACGGGCAGGAGGACGGCAAACATCAAACCGTGCCTGGGGAGCTCCCGCAACCGATCACTCACAATACACACTACCTTTCCGCGCGGACTTCAATGACCGGTTGAAAGCCTCTCCCGCTCGTAAATTGGTGGCGGAAGAGGGGGTCGAACCCTCACGAAGAGTGAACTTCGCTGGATTTTGAGTCCAGTGCGTCTGCCAGTTCCGCCATTCCGCCACGAATGACTCTCTCAGTTTAGCGGAACGCCCGCCAATAGTACTAGCGCACAAGCGCACAGGCCGAAGGTCCGTTGTGCGCAGTAGCAAGAGCGCACAGGCCGAAGGTCCGTTGTGCGCGGTAATAAGAAACATCAGCGCATGAACTCGTCGGTATGCGTCACGAATTCCGGATATGCGCCAGCGCCCAGTTCATAGAGGTCCATCCCCTGATGCTCGCCTTCCACTGCCACGCGCTGCCCCATCACGCGGTCGAGAAGCGAATTGAGCGCGTACGAAAGCGGCAGCACGAAACCCACCAGCGTGGCAATTCCCACTGCCTGCGCAAGCAACTGCCCCGCCCCGTCCGCTTCCAGCCGGCCGAACAATCCGACCGCCAGCAGACCCCAAATGCCGCTCACCGCATGCACGGATATTGCGCCGCCGGGGTCGTCCACCTCCATTCGCAAATCGAGAACGTCCACCGAAAACGGCACCAGCGCGCCCGCCACCAAGCCCACAATCAACACCGCGGCCGGCGCTACGAAAGCACAAGCCGCGCTGCTCGCCACCAGACCCCCCACCCAACCATTAGCCGTGAGCGACGCATCTGGCTTGCCGAATCGCACTTTAGTAATTACTGCCGTCGCGAGCGCCGCGGCGGATGCGCTGAGCAGCGTGTTCACGGCGATCAGAGGAGCGCGGCCCGCTTGCACGCCGGCAAACAGCATGGCTCCGGCTGAGTTCAGCCCCAACCATCCTACGAACGCCGCCATGCACCCGAAAAGAACCAGCACCGCATTGTGGCCGGGGATCGCCATCGGCATTCCGTCCGACGTGTACTTGCCCCTGCGCGGCCCCACGATCCATGTGATCGCAAGCGCCGTCAATCCGCCCAACGCATGGATCGGGCCAGCGCCGCCAGCATCCAGATAGCCGCGTCCCAAGCCATAATTCACGCCCAATTGAGCGAGAAAGCCGCCACCCCACGCCCAATGGGCGAACAGCGGGAAGGTCAATCCGCCCAGCAGTGCGGTCGACGCGCAAATTGCGGCGAGCCTCCAGCGGTCGGCGCCGCTTCCCAACGGAATCAGGCCGGCCAATCCCGCCGCGAGAATTCCGAACCAGGCGAACAGGAAGACCGGCGGAGCATTTTGGGCGGGATTCATCGGCAAGCCCCGGAAGAACCAGGGTTCGGCGCCGATCCAATCCCAGGGTTTGTTGCCGAGCGCCTTGCTGCCCACCGTGATTATGTGCGCGACTCCGCCCGCGTAACCCTGAAATGCGCGCCCGCACACGAAGTAAACGCAGGCCGCCACCGACATCACGCACAAAGCCGCCATCATCGAGTGCGCGGCGTTGCGCGTGCGCCCCAGCCCGGCGTTGATCAACGCCAGTCCAGCGCCTGCCAGAGGGGCCAGCAGAAGGAAAAAGATACAAGCAGTGGTTTGGATTTCCGATAGCTGAACCCCTGGCATCAAGTCATGCCCCATCGTCTTTTGGAGTCAGGTGAGCGCGCGACGCCAACACAAGTCCCAATGCTTCGACGGCCAAACCGGCCAACAGGAACGCAACGCGTGGACCGGCGGCCGCCAGCAGCGCAATGGCGGCCAGAACCAATATCCAGCCTGCGATGAGCAATAGAAAACCGGCAACTTTCATTTGATTTCACGGGACTCGAAGGTCGTGCCGCTAGATCAAAGTATCACAGGCGCCGCACAGGCCGAAGGGTCCGTTGTGCGGCGCTTTTCTTTGTTGCACATGGACCCTCATGCACGCCTTACGACTTCCTCCTGACTTCCTCATCCAAAAGGTCTATATCCGCAATAAGAATTTTGAGTTTCTCTTTGCGCTTCAACGCTGTGAGTATAGTAGGACCGGACCGCGTACGTCTCGGCTTGTGGCCCGAAATTTGAAAAGATAAGGACATCAAAATAAGGACAGCTTATGGCAGACCAAGCCCCTGAAATGCAACAAACTCTGGGCCTCACAGGCCTCACGATGAATGCAATGGCGCTCATTGCGCCCGGCGCGTTCCTCTGGCTCACGTTCGCGATTCAAGGTGCCACCGGCAATACCGCGCCGGCCATGTGGATTGGCATCGTGGTTGCGCTCCTCCTTTGTCTCGCGACCGCCGTGTGCTACGCCGAATTGGCGAAGCTCTATCCCGGCACGGGCAGTTCCTACTACTTTGCCGAACAATCGTTTCTCAACCACGAAACCGCATGGAAATACGCGCGGCTGTCGAAATTCATCGTCGGATGGGGTTCGCATCTCTATTACTGGATCTATCCGGGCGTGATGACCGGAGTCACGGGCGTCGTCTTCGGCTATCTCGTCGGCACGCTCTGGCCAAGCTTCATGAGTGCGAGCAATCCCGGCCCGCTGTTCATGATGTTGGTAGCGGTTATATTCTCTTTCGCCGTGGCTTGGATTGCCCACCGTGGCGTGGCGGGTTCCACGAACGCCAGCATCGCGATCAACGTGATCCAGATCACGGCGCTGCTGATATTCGCCGTGATGGCCTTCAGCTTCCGTTCGAGCCATCCGGCGGGAACTCCCAGCTGGCAGTTCGATTCGATGTCGGGAGACGCTTACACCTACGAGTTCCAGACGGAAAAGGTATCGGACGGCAAAGGCGGCACCACCGACAATATCGTGCGCGATAAAGACGGAGTCCCCAAGCCGAAACTGGACGCGGCCGGGAAACCGGTGCTGTTCATGGTGGCCTATCCGGAAAAGGACGACAAAGGAGTATTCCTGAGCCATCCCAATGCCGCTTCGGTAGTGGGCGTCCACAACTGGGGATTTGCCTTCGTGCAGGCTACCGTCGCAATCCTGATTCTGGTCGGATTCGAATCGGTGACCTCAATGGGCGGCGAAGCGAAGAACGCCAAGCGCGATATTCCCAAAGCCGTGATCATCTCTTTGCTCGTGCAGGGGGCTTTCTGTTATCTGATCGAGTATTTCGCGGCCAACTACTTCCTCAGCAGCGGGTACCCGATGACCACCGCTTCGGGGTCGTCGGCGCCTATCGGCGACATGATGATCGTCATCGGCAACGCATTCTTTGGCCAGGGCGGCGGCCGTATCTTCATGCTGGTTGAAGCCTTCACCGTGGTCTTGGCTCTGATCGGCACCACGCTCTCGTGCATGAACACCGGCGCGCGCGTGACCTACGCGATGGGCAAGGACGATGAAGTTCCGGAGCACTTCGGCATGCTGCACTCCGAGAACCTCACCCCCCACCGCGCCATTTGGACGCTGGCGACGATTTCGGCGGTTATCGGTTGTCTCGCCGTCGTGATGCTGTTCGGCGACGCGCCCGCATTGAGCGATGCCACCATCAAGGCGCTGCCGCAGGGCCTCTTCTCCAGCTTCGGGTATCCGTCGCACGACGTAATGGCGGCCATGCCCAACAGCCTTTTGACGGTAACCCTGGCGTCGAATTTCGGCACCTTCCTGCTGTACATGCTGAGTTGTATCATCTGCATGGTCGGGTTTCATAAACACCCGATGTACAACCCCCTCAAGCACCTGTTCATTCCGTTGTTCGGGCTCCTCGCCAATTTGGGGTGCATGGCCTTCTATGTGATCGGGCCCTTTATGGGATACGGCACTCCGAAGGAACCGCTGCTCGCCTTGGGAATCGCCGCTGTTTGGGGCATCTACGGCGGAATCTACTTCCTGTCGGCCAGCAAGAAGAAGGGCAGGACCACCCTGGTTGGAGAGGCCGGCCGCCGCGCCACCGCTTAAACTTCATCGCCAGAACCACGCGCAGGCCGAAGGTCTACTCCACAAAGCCATGTAGAGTAGGCCTTCGGCCTGCGCACTTTGTTTCAGCTGCACAACCGAGAGATCATGTTTGCAGGAGCTGCCAAGTCGGGCCCCTCACCCGTTTCCATGCTGGATCTCGAGTTCGCCGAACTGTCCGACGTGGGCCGCGTGCGCGGCCATAATGAGGACTACTCCGGCCATTGGGCGCCCCCCTCGGAACTTGACGGCCGGACGCACGGCTGGCTCTTCGCCGTAGCCGACGGCGTAGGGGGGGAAGACAAAGGTGAGGTCGCTTCCCAAACCGCCATCGACACCCTCGTCGCCGGATTTCGCGCCGCCCCGCGGGGCGAAGCCCACACCGTGCTGATGCCGCGCCTCGTTCAATCCGCCAATACCCGCATCTATGAGCTCGGCAGGGCCGCCAGCCCCGGCGGGTCCCGTATGTCCACCACGGTCGTCGCCTGCGCTTTCCGCTACGACCGTGTCGTGGTCGCGCATGTTGGCGATTCCCGTTGTTACCTGATTCGCCGAGGGGCCGCATCGCAGGTCACGCGCGACCATACCGTGGTGGCCGAACAGGTTCGGCTCGGTCTGCTTTCCGCGCGCGAGGCTGCGGAAGCGGAAACCCGCCATTTACTCAGCCGATCGCTGGGCAGCGACCTCTTCGTAAACGTTGAAATCGACGATCGCCAGGTGCAGGTGGACGACGTCCTTCTGCTTTGTTCCGATGGCCTGCACGGCCCGGTCGACGGCGCTGAAATCGGCGAGATCGTCAAATGGAATTCCAACCTGGACACCGCCGCCCACAAGCTGATCGCCCTTGCAAACGATAGAGACGGTGGCGATAATGTGAGCGTCCAGTTGATCCGTGTGCGCGGCGTGGAGCGGATGGGCATGTACCGCGGACGGCCGTATAAACTGCGCTAAACCGCTTAACTTGAGCAACCCACCTACTTCATGACCGCATTACGTCCCGGCGATCTGCTTGATCACTATCGCATCGAAAGTCTGGTCGCGCGCAGCGGGATGGCGTCGATTTTTAAGGCTACCGACACGCTGAACGGCCGCACCGTCGCGATCAAGATCCCGCACCCGGAAATGGAGGCCGATGCCAACCTTTTCGAGCGCTTCAAGCGCGAGCGCGAAATCGGCGAAAAACTCGACCACCCCGGCGTCATGAAAGTCTACAAGGACGATCACCGCAGCCGTATCTACATGGTGATGGAGTGGGTCGAGGGCCAACTACTGCGTACGCTGATGACCGCGGAGCGCAAATTTCCACCCGACCGCGCGGCGCGAATTACGGCGCGCATCTGCGAGGCGCTCGACTATATCCACTCCCACGGCGTTGTGCATCGCGACATGAAGCCCGAAAACATCATGGTCGACCCCGAAGACCGAATCAAGCTCATCGATTTCGGCATCGCCGGCAATGAAGGTTCGCGGCGTCTAACTTTCGCCAACCTCTCCAACGTGATGGGAACGCCGGATTACATCTCACCCGAGCAGGTGAAGGGCAAGCGCGGCGACGGCCGCAGCGATATTTACGCGATGGGCGTAATGCTCTACGAAATGCTGACCGGGAAAGTGCCCTTCACCGGAAATAACCCGTTCCTGATCATGAACGACCGCCTGCTCAACAGCCCCGTGCCGCCGCGGGAACTCGACCCCGCCATCTCGCCCGCGCTTCAGGAGATCATCTACAGAGCGATCGAACGCGAGCCGCGCAACCGATATGCCACGGCCCGCGAGTTTGCCTGGGATCTGGAACATCAGGATCAGGTGGGCCTTGCCGAGCGCCCGGAGCTTCTCGACTGGAAGAAACGGAAGTCCCACTGGCCGAAGCGCATCCTCAACTACGCGTTGCTGGCGCTGGTGCCCATCGTGATTTTTTCTCTGCTGCTGTGGGTTGCCCGCCGCGCATAGCCCCAAGCGTGAGCGAGGGGAAATCAGCCGGCTTTGGAGTGAACTCTTGAGTGAACGCCAACTTGGTGTTCCGCGAGCTTCAGTGCGGCGATTTCCGTTTGCACGCGCGCTTCCTCAACCAGGTTCTTCAGTTCCTGGTGTTCGGCGTCCGTGACGCGATACCCGACCGCAAACAAGCGATCGACGGCAACCGCATACAGCCGTTTCACTCTGATATGGTCAGCCGCCAGACGGGCGCAGTCAGGGACACTCCATGGTGTTTTGCACCTCCATCCTATCGCGATTTTCGGGGCGCCGCGATGTTCAAAAGAGAACACTTCGCAGCAATGCAGGCTTTCCCTGCTTATTCGGAATCCAACTGGGAGATACGATCCAGATGAAGCGGCTCCAGATTCGACGCATGGTCCGCTCGCAGTGCTTCCACGAATGTGGCGTTGAGAAACGCGCTCGACTGATTCATCGACGAAACGATCATTCCGAGGATCACCGATACGGCGAGAGAGGCGATAACCAGCGATTTGGCCACCCGGCCAAACCAATTCCCTGAAACCTCGCGCGCGTTGATCCTCGCCCACATGTTGGGCGTAAAGTTCACGCTCGTTTCCGGAATCGGGCATGCCGCGCGATATGCCTGAAACACATCGTCGAGACGGCCTTCGATGTCACTCGGATCTCGCTTTTCCATCAGCCTCTTCCAAATCATGGTACTCCGTTTACGGCTTCCCTACCGCTTTCCGTCAATCAATTTTTTCTATCGTGATTATTCGGCAGACGCCTAATTGGATTAATCCCGAGACGGTCTCTTCGTGACATCTGCGGTGATTGCAGCCGGTTATTTTCTTATGCCGCCCTCATAGTATTCCCGAGGCCTTCCTTATGGCCGGTGCTCCATACTTCAATTCGAGCGATGCTTTTACACTTCCAGGCTGCACTATTGGCCATAATCGTCGCTGGCGCGCCACTGGGAACCGGCCCCCAGCGTTCATCGGGCGAACCTCTGAGCGCAAAGGAGGTCCGGAAGGCAGAGGCAGGAGCAAGGACCGCGGCGGATCATGTGCGGCTTGCAGCCTGGTACCAGTCCGAGGTTGTGGCGACACAGGCGCAGTTGAAAGAAGCGGAAGACCAGGTAAGATACTGGAGCCAGAAGCCTGGAATGGTCGCCCTCACGAAGATACCTAACCCCTATTGGAACGCGCGTGCCTGGGCACAGATCTACCGGGAGAAGCTGCAAAAGGTCACGAAACGGGCTGTGTTTCACGAAAAGATGGCAGAGTCTCTCCTGTCGAGCGGACAGTCAACTCAATAGCCTACACTGGGACGGGGCTGAGGCTTTATGGAGCCACGGAATGTCTGGCTTCGTGCATACTTATCAAGTGGTTTGGGCTGCTTGATTTTGTTCCTTGCGGCCTGTTACCGGCCGGTCCCTTCCGCGATCGAAGGCCAGTCCTTATACCAGGCGAACGGATGTGCAAGCTGTCATGGACCCTCCGGACACGGAGACGGACCGATGGCTGCAAAGCTTCCCTCCAGGCCCGCTGACCTCCATTATCCAGCGTCTTTCAAGAGGGGCGCCGGCGAGTCTGAAATCGCGAAAACCCTTGCAGAGGGTATTTCGACTGCACCGCCGTCCGTGCCGCAATTGCATCACACTCACCACGAGCTGCTGATGCCGAGTTTCGCCCATCTCACTGAGCTTGAGCGCCGTTCAATCGCTTTGTACGTCATCTCACTGCACGACAAAAACGCGCGATAATTAGAAGGACAATTCAGCCATGACAACGGAGAAACTTACGATTCCGGAGCGGCGGGCCGTGTGGATGCTATGCATCGCCGGTCTGTTCTCCGCGGGAGCTCTGGTGGCCCAGGATGCTGCGGTTACGGCGCGCGACGCCTGGGCGCGGATGCCCCTGCCGTCCAAGACCGAGACGGCGCTCTACGTCGTGATTGAGAACCACAGCGCGCAGAAAAGGGCGATTGTCGGCGCCTCCTCGGATGCGGCTGCGGCGGTGGAAATGCATGAGATGAAGATGGTAAAAACACTGATGCAGATGACTCCCGTCTCCCAGGTAGTCATCCCGGCCAAAGGCAAGACGTCGTTCGATCCCAACGGTATGCACCTGATGATCTTCGGCCTCAGGACAAGGCCGGCGATCGGCGATACGATCAACGTGACCCTGAAACTCGACGACGGTACCACCGTGCCGATAACGGCCGCCTTTCGCAAGTAGAAGGAAAAAAGATGCGCCGACTGATAATTTGTCTTGCCGCGCTGGGATGCCTCAGTTGCAGTCGCACCGCGATAAGCCGATTGCCCGTCCTGCCGGTTGGTGGAGAATTTACGCTGACCGACCATAACGGCCAGCCTTTTCATCTGTCGTCGCTGCGTGGCAAGGCCGTGCTGATCTTCTTCGGGTATACTTCTTGTCCCGACGCCTGTCCCACCACGCTGTCAAAGTTGTCGTCCGTGTACCGGAAGCTGGGGGGAGACGCCAAACGAGTCAAGACACTCTACATTTCGGTCGATCCCGAGCGCGACACGCCGGACGTGCTGAAAGCGGACCTGGCGAGCTTCCAGTTGGATGCGCTGGGTTTGACGGGAAGCAAAGCCGAGATTGACAGAGCCGTGAATCTCTACAAGGCTGAATACGAGATTGTCCCGACACCAAACTCAGTCGAGAAATACACCGTGGCCCACTCCACCACTCTGTATGCCCTCGACACCGCCGGCCGGACGCGCCTCGAATTTCCGTATGAAGCCAAGGTCGACGAAATCGTCAGCGGCCTTCGGGCGATTCTGGCGGCCGGAACATAAAAAAAGGCAGGCCCGCAGGCCTGCCCGTCTATAAGCGAGATCCGGACTGGTTTACTTCAGCGGACCGAGTATTGCCATCAGCCCCAATGTGACGGTATTCATATCCTTGCTGAGGGGCTGCCCGGCCTTCTGATAGAAGAATGGCGTATCGCTGGCATCGTGCCGGAACTCCAGCCGGCCGATAAAGTGGTCGTTGTACTTGTACTCGCCGGTAATCGTACCTTCCTTGATGGTCTGCATCGTGCCCGTGCTGAATCCCTGCGCGTCGTCGAAGATTTCAGCCCGGGGCGACACGGAGAAGTGGCCGTTCACATGCCAAACCGCCGCGACAGCCAGACCATACCATTTGCTGGACCCGCCTCCGGGGTTGTTGTTCTGCCCGTAATCGGGGTTGAAGTAGACGTTCACTTTGCTGTTCGGCATCAGCATGAAGGTCGAATCGATCAGATTCCTTTTCCCGCTGCTCGTTCCCGGATTGTTCGGGCCCACATAGTAGTTGACCGCCCACATGTATTTGGGCAAAGTCAGCGCGGAAGTGATGCCGACATTCTTCATGTCGTTGTTCCCCCACACCGTGTTCCATGCGTTGACAACCTGAACGCCCACCGTCCACACTTTCGTGACCGGCGTGCTCGTGCGGAGGCCAAAGTGGTAGTAGGGAATCGCCCAGGCGAACAGCAGCGAGTGCGAATAGTTCCAGTTTGTGTTGGCTTCGATAACCTCCGCTCCGGCCGAAGTGACAAACTGGCCGAAGTCGATCTCGGTCCCATGCGTGTGGTTGGGCTTCGCGATCAGGTACATCTGCTCGATATACCGCAAGGCTTTGTGATCCTGTGCCGCCACGTCGCCTGCGTGAATCAGGCGCATGGTTTCGCCAAAGCCGGCGTCCACATGGAATCCGAACATCTTGTCGGATTTGTCGATTGTGACTTTCACCAGACTCATCGCCGGCATGGCGTTGTTCAGGTCGAAATTCTGCAACTGATTCGAACCGCCAACGGGGTGGTTGAAGTTGGCCGTAACATACCCGTCGGCGAGACCGCTGAAAACAAAACCGTCGTACTTGGGCGGCGGAGCCGGAGGGGTGGCGTCGGCGGGCTTGGCTGCATCCGCTGGTGCCGGTGTCTGTGGCGCGGGTGTAGCCGGAGCGGCTTGTGCCGCCTGATCGGGCGTCGGCGTGTCAACGGGCGTCGGCGTATCAATGTCTGCTGCCCAGGCAGACACTGCCAGTGCAAAGATGCAGAGCGGTAATCGCATTCGTATGTTCTCCTTGAATTAGAAAAACTGATACTGACGTGGTATCAATTTAATCCTGATGGAATACTCAGTTTAAGTAACGTCGGAGAACAGGCGGAAATAGATTATTTGGATGGATCGAATAGGAGAAAGTCGATGCTGAGGCTACGATTGCAAACAATCGAGTTGATCAATCCCATAGACAAGTCTGATTGACCAAATCTGAATTATTCGTGCTGTGCAGTCACTTAGGGCGATGGCTCAAATGTCGTAGTACAGCTGGAACTCATAAGGATGCGGACGCAACCGTATAGCTTCGGCTTCCGATTTCCGCTTGTACTCGATGAACGTCTCGAGCAGTTCCTCGGTGAAAACATCGCCCTTGAGCAGGAACTGGTGATCCTCCTCAAGACAGGTCAGCGCTTCTTCGAGCGACCCCGGCATGGACGGAACCGACTTCATCTCTTCCGGCGACAGATCGTAGATGTCTTTGTCGAGCGGTTCACCCGGCTCCAGCCTGTTCAGCACTCCGTCCAGCCCGGCCATCAGCATTGCCGAAAATGCCAGATAAGGATTGCATGAAGGATCCGGTGGTCGGAACTCCACGCGCTTGGCCTTCGGGCTCGCCGAATACATCGGAATACGGCACGCGGCCGAGCGATTCCGGCGCGAATAGGCCAGGTTGACCGGCGCTTCATACCCGGGCACCAGCCGTTTGTAGCTGTTCGTCGTCGGCGCGATGATGGCCGAAAGCGCGCGTGCGTGTTTGAGCAGCCCGCCGATATAATGCAGCGCCATCTGGCTCAAACCCGCATAGCCGTCGCCCGCGAACAACGCCTTGCCCCCTTTCCAGATCGACTGATGAACGTGCATGCCGCTGCCGTTATCTCCAAAGATCGGCTTGGGCATGAACGTCACGGTCTTACCGGCCTGATTCGCCACGTTGCGGACGATGTACTTGTACAAAGTCATGTTGTCGGCGGATTTTACCAGCGTGTTGAAGCGCTGATCGATTTCGCTCTGTCCGGCGCTCGCGACTTCATGGTGATGGCATTCGATCACCAGACCGCAGCGCTCCATCGTATTCACCATTTCAGCGCGCAGATCCTGGTAATGGTCGGTTGGCGGAACGGGAAAGTAGCCTTCTTTGTAACGCGGCCGATAACCCAGATTTGGGTTATCGCGGCCCGAGTTCCAGCGGCCCTCGTCGGCATCGATGAAGTAGAAGCCCGAATGCGCGTTCTGGTCGAAGCGGACGTTATCGAAAATGAAAAACTCGGCTTCGGCGCCGAAGAACGCGGTATCGCCGGTGCCGGAATTCCTGAGATACAACTCGGCCTTTTTCGCGATCCAGCGAGGGTCGCGTTCGTAATTCTGCTTGGTGAGGGGGTCCCGCACGTCGCCGATCATCACCAGCGTGGGAGTCTCCATGAACGGATCCATGAACGCCGTCTCCGAATCCGGAATCAGCAGCATGTCGCTCTCGTTGATCGCCGCCCAGCCGCGGATGCTCGATCCGTCGATGCCGAAACCCTCCGTAAAAGCGGCCTCGCTCAATTCGCCGATGGGATACGAGATGTGGTGCTGGAGCCCCGGGATATCCGAAAAGCGGACATCCACCTGCTTTGCCCCATTCTCTTTGGCGAATTGCAATGCTTCAGCTGGTGTCATCGATCCACAGTTTATCGCGCTCGCGCGTCTCGCGTGTGAATCTCCGGCGGGGCGGGAGTCATCCATTCCGCAATGGGCAAATTAAACGGCAAGATTGCATTGATCACAGGCGGGTCGACAGGTATCGGGCTCGCCACCGCGAAACTCTTTCAGCGGGAAGGCGCGCAGGTAATCCTCACCGGCCGCAACTCCGCCGGCATCGCGGCGGCGCAAAAGGAGCTCGGCCCCGGCGCGCTCGCGATCGCATCCGACACCAGCAAACTCAGCGAAATCAAGAGTCTTATCGAAACCATCCGGCAGAAGTTCGGCCGCATCGACATCGTGTTCGCGAACGCCGGTATCGCCCGATTTCAACCCTTCGGCGAAATCGAAGAGTCATTCTTCGACGAGCACTTCGACATCAATGTGAAAGGCTTGTTCTTCACAGTCCAGGCCGCGCTTCCGCTGATTCCAAACGGCGGCTCGGTGCTGCTCACCGCCTCGGTCGTCAGCAGGAAGGGATTCGCCGGATCATCCGTGTATGCAGCTACGAAGGCGGCGGTACGGTCATTCGGCCGGACCCTCGCGACCGAGCTCGCGCCGCGCGGAATTCGTGTGAATACGCTCAGTCCGGGACCGATCGCGACACCGCTGTTCGCGAAGATGGGACTCCCCGAAGAGGCCATCGGGCCGATGCAGGAGGGTTTTGCGCAGACCGTAGCTCTGAAACGCATGGGCACCTCCGAAGAAATCGCCCGCACCGCGGTGTTCCTTTCATCCGACGATGCTTCGTTCATCGTGGGCGCGGAACTTTTTGCCGATGGCGGTCTCGCCGAGCTTTGACCGGATATCGTTACAAGAGTGATCCATCCCGATTCCGCTGGGATTACGGACAGCTCGTGAATCATTTGTGCGCGGCTGCATGCCTGAGTCCGGGATTCGATTTCGAGATAGCGGTGTGTGAAATCGCGGCCGGAGAAGAGATTACCGACGATTACGGAACGCTCAATCCGGACGAATCCCTGCACTGCGAATGCGGCGCTCCGAAGTGCCGCGGAGTGGTTCTGCCCGACGATCCCGTGCGGCACGCGGGGGAGTTGAAGCTTCCTTCGTTCAGCGCCAACCCAATTGCGGCATCGGCTTCCTGACAAGGATCGCGCGCAGCCGCTCCCGCACTACCGCCGAAAGCTCGTACCGCTGCAGAATCTCCGGCGGGGCGCGCCCACCAGGCCTGCCCCGAAAGCGTTTCTCAGAATCTCGAACGGTCGTCCCCCTTCGGGCGATCTGCTGTTCCTCACGCCGCGCACAAAAGCCGATATCCGGTCGCCACAGCGTCGCGCGATCTCCGGCAAAAGATAGTCGCCGCCGGGAATCACGATCCTTTCGAGGGTGGCATTGATCGGCTGCTCGCTTGCGGCATCGAGCGCCGACGGCCGATGATTTCAGTGACGCACCGTCTGAGTTCGGTGGTCAACGCGGATCGGGTGTTCCTGCTGGACCAGGGCCGGTTGGTGGAGGAGGGCCGGCATACCGAACTGCTGAGCGCGGGCGGGCTTTACGCAAAGTTGTGGCGGAAACAATCGGGCGTGCAGGCCAACGCCGCCGACGCTGTGGTTCGCCACGGAGGTTTTCCCGGAAGGGCGCGCGATCGTGGCGGAGGGCGACTCTGCAGGACGGCGACTATTTTGATGAGATGGCGCTGCTGAGTAATCAGCCGCGCAACGCAACGGTGCGGACTCTGGCGCAATGCGTGTGCCTGTCTCCGGCACGCGACTCTTCGACCGCTTGTTGGCGAGGGAGCCCGAGCTGCGGGAACATTTCAGAAAGGTCTCGGCGGCAAGAAGCGCCCACTAAGGGCCGCACGGCGCCCTGCCTAGCGTGTATCGTATTGGAGTAGGACTGTAATGGTTGGAACCACCATCTCGCACTATGAAATCCTCGAAAAGCTCGGCGAGGGTGGGATGGGGCTCGTCTACAAGGCGCGAGATCTGCAACTGGGCCGGTTCGTCGCCATCAAGGTACTGATCTCCGGATCGGACGAATCCGCGGACCACCGGGCGCGGTTCATTCAGGAGGCGCGCTCCGCGTCCGCGCTGAATCATCCCAATATCATCACCATCTACGACATCGTCGCCATCGCCGAGGGCGAATGCATCGTGATGGAATTTGTGCGCGGGAAGACACTGGCCGATCTGATCGAGGCGGGGCGGATTCCGGGCGTCGATTGCCTCAAGTTCGCGACGCAGATTGCCGACGCTCTGGCGGCCGCGCACGGCATCGGGATAGTCCATCGGGATCTGAAACCGGCGAACGTCATGGTGACACCCGAGGGGTTGGCGAAGGTGTTGGATTTCGGGCTGGCCAAGCTTGCCGGAGAAGAAGATCTGGGTGTGCTGGGCGGCGGAGGAGAATCCGATACAACAGTGTCGATCCGCGTCAACAGCCGCCCGAAAACAGCTGAGGGCGCGATCATTGGCACGGTCGCTTACATGTCTCCGGAGCAGGCACAGGGGCAGAGGGTGGACGCGCGGTCGGACATCTTTTCTTTTGGCTCGCTTCTCTATGAAATGGTCATGGGCGAGCGGGCGTTCCACGGGGGCTCGGGTCTGGCGACTTTGACCGCAGTGCTGCGGGATACTCCGAAGGACTTCCCGCAGTCGAGCGTCGACGCGCCGCCCGAATTGCAGGATGTCGTGATGAGGTGCCTGCGCAAGGATCCGGATCAGCGATTCCAGTCGATGGGGGACGTGAAGAGCGCGATTGAGCAGATTTACTTCGCGAGCCGGTCCGGCGTGATGCACTTGTCCTCCGGCGTATGGAAACGGTCGGCGCCGGCGCGGGTGATGCCGTCGATCGCGGTGCTGCCGCTGTTGAATCTCAGCTCCGATAAAGAGAACGAATATTTCAGCGACGGCCTGGCGGAAGAGATTATCAACGCGCTGACGAAGCTGGAGAATCTGCGCGTGACGGCGCGAACGTCGGCATTTGCCTTCCGGGGCGGGCAGCAGAATATACGGGAGATCGGCGATACGCTCCACGTATCCAGCGTGCTGGAGGGCAGCGTGCGCAAATCGGGGAACCGCGTGCGCATCAGCGTGCAGCTGATCGACGTGGCCGACGGGAATAACTTGTGGTCCGAACGGTATGACCGCGAGATGACGGATGTGTTCGAGATCCAGGACGAAATCTCGCAGGCGATCGTCGCCAAGCTGAAGGTCCGGCTGGAGAGCCAGTCGGGCTCCGGCAGTGCCGCCGCAATCGATGCCGCGCATCCGGCCAAGCCTCTGGTGAAACGCTACACCGGGAATCTGGATGCCTACAACCTTTATCTCAAGGGCCGCTTCGAGCTGTACAAGATGACGCGCGAGGGTCTGGACGCGAGCCGGCAGATGTTCCAGGGCGCGATCAAGCTCGACCCGAATTACGCGCTCGCCCATGACGGGCTGGCTTACAGCTGGTATCTGGAGGGCTTCCTGGGATTCGAGCCCCCCAAGGAAGCGATGCCCAAAGCCAAGGCGGCCGTGCGGCGGGCGATAGAACTGGATGAGACGGTAGCCGAAGCTCATGCCACGCTGGGCGTTATCCTGGCCCTCTACGATTGGGACTGGGCCGCCGCCGAGCGTGAGTTGATCCGCTCCATCGAGTTGAATGGGGCGTCCCCGGTTTGCCGCGACGGGTATGCGTTCTACTATCTGCGGCCCGTAGGCAGGATCGAGGAAGCTTTGAGCGAAACGCAGCAGGCGTTATCGCTCGATCCGTTGTCGATCCTTTTCCGCGTCCATCTGGCTTTTCTTTTCTATCTGCAGAACAAGTATGAGCACTCGATCGCGCAATTCCGCAAGGTGCTCGAGATGAGTCCCCAATACTATCTGGCTCACGCCATGATGGGCAACGTTTATACGCTGGCCGGACAGTTCGACGATGCCCTGGCCTGTTACGCAAGGGCGCGAGAGGCGGACCCTAACAGCAAGTTTGTGGATTCGCTGGAGGCTATGACGCTGGCGGTGGCGGGCCGGCGGGCGGAAGCCACGGCTCTGCTCGATAAGATCACGGGGCTGGCGGCCAACGAATACATCTCGCCGGTGAGCATCGCTTACGTATGCACGGCGCTGGGCGATAAGGGCCGGGCATTCGAAAATCTGGACCGCGCGGTACACGATCGCGATCCGAACCTGCTCGGGCTGAAGTCGAATCCGATATTCGAAAGCCTGCGATCCGACGACCGGTATCACAAGATCCTCCGCAAAATGCAACTGGGCGATTAGCAATAGTCGCTGCCGCTCCCTAAACGGTCACGGTTCAGTGAATCCATGATGGGTTCCGAACCGTGACCGGCAGGGAGCGGCCATGAAATGACCGGGGCTAGCTGGTAATTCCCACTTGACTCAAAAGCCACGTATACTCGAACGCCTGGTCCTTCAGCCTGTCATAGCGTCCCGACGCGCCGCCGTGGCCGGCCGGATCCATCTTCATCTTCAACAGCAGCGGGTCGTTGTCAGTCTTGACCGTGCGAAGGCGCGCGACATACTTGGCAGGCTCCCAGTACATTACCTGACTGTCGTTAAGGCTGCTGGTAACCAGCATCGCGGGGTAGGCGCGTTTTTCGAGATTGTCGTAAGGGCTGTAGGTCTTCATGTAATCGTAAGCGGGCTTCTCATTGGGGTCGCCCCACTCCAGATACTCGCCGACGGTAAGGGGAAGTGAGGCGTCCATCATCGAGTTGATCACGTCCACGAATGGCACGGCTGCGTGGACAGCGCGGAAAAGGTCCGGACGCAGATTGACGACCGCGCCCATCAGCAGGCCTCCGGCGCTGCGGCCTTCGATGACAAGGCGGTCTTTCGAAGTCCACTTTTGTTGGATTAGAAACTCCGCACAATCTATGAAGTCGAAGAACGTATTTTTCTTCTTCATGAGCATGCCATCCTCGCGCCACTGTTCTCCCAACTCATCGCCGCCGCGGACGTGGGCGATGGCGAAGGCCATTCCACGGTCGAGGAGGCTGATTCGTTGGCTGGAGAAGGCTGGCGGCGAACCCAACCCGTAAGCCCCGTAACCATAGAGCATCAGCGGCGATCTGCCATCGCGCGGGAAGCCTTTCTTGTAGACGATCGAGATGGGAATCCTGACGCCATCGCGCGCAGTGGCCCAGAGGCGTTCGCTCGCGTAGTGAGCGGCGTTGTAATCTCCGAGCACTTCCTGTTGCTTCAGCAGCGTGGACTTGCCCGTGCGGTGATCGTAATCGAAGACACTCGACGGTGTGACCAGGCTCTGGTAACTATAGCGGTATTCACGCGCGTCATAATCCGGCGTCCCCGCTGGAAAGGCCGAGTAGACGGGTTCCGGGAACGCGATGGCGGTCCAGGTTCCGGTTTCAAAGCTGTGCACGCGCAGACGGTTGAGGGCATCCGTTTTCTCGACGGAAACCGCGAAATCCCGGAAGAGATCGATGTCTTCAATGCGCACTCCCTCCTGATGGGGGATGAAGACTTTCCAGTTTCCGGGACTTGGATCGCTCACCGGCGCGGTGACTACGGCGAAGTCCTTGCCGGGCTTATTGGTGCGGACGTAGAAGATCCCTTCGCGGTGATCGAGATAGTAACGATGTTTCTTCTCGCGCGGCAGAAAGATCGCAAAGTCAGATTCGGGGAGGCTGGCGCGCAGGTATCGGATCTCAGTGGTATCGGTGGCTTCGATCGCGAGGAGCAGATAAGCCTTGTCGCGCGTTTTGCCAACATCGATGTCGCAGAGCTCGTCGTCTTCTTCGTACAGCGGCTCGAAGTAGGCCAACCCCAGAACGTGACGCCACAGCTTGTCGCTTCGCTTCGTGACCTCGTCCTCGGTCGTCAGGAACAGAGTCTTGTTGTCGGCGGCCCACGCGATGGAAGTGACTCGGTCGATGGTGTCCGGCAACATATCCCCGCTTCGCAGATCCTTTACCTGAAGCGAGAACTGGCGAAAGCCGGTGTAGTCGATCGAGTAAGCCAGCAGATTCTGATCGTCGCTTACCGCGAAGGCGCCGAGCCCGGCGTACGCCTTGCCTTTTGCGAGCTCGTTGAGATCGAGGAGAATTTCCTCGTCCCACTCCATACTGCCTTTACGGCGGCACTGGATCGAGTACTGTTTGCCCTCCTCTGTGCGCGTGTAGTAGAAATAGCCGCCGCGGCGGACGGGCACACTGAGGTCGGTCTGCTTGATGCGGGCCAGCATCTCTTTGTAGAGGGCGTCGCTGAACGGTTTCAAGTCCGCGGTCGAAGCTTCGGTGTACGCGTTTTCCGCCTCCAGGTACCGGATCACTTCGGGATTCGATTTCTCCCGCAGCCAGAAGTAGTCGTCGGAAACCGTGACGCCGTGATGGACTTCGCAGTGCTCGACGCGCTTAGCGATGGGTGGTGCCGCAAGCTGGCGCAACTTAGTGGGTGAGGTCGTAAATGAAGTAGTTCATCGCGATCCGGTAAGCGAGCGATGCCCATTTCTCAAGATATTGCGCTTCGTCGGAGTGCTCCCAGGCATCGCCCAGATCCATGTTGTGGCAGATGGCGACCATGATGCGGCCCTTATCGTCGCGGATGCCGCGCCAGTGCGGGTCCTTTCCGGTGGGACCTTTTTCATACGTAATCCCGGTCTCGAAAAACTGGGCGCCGGGTACCTGGAAACGCTCGCTCAGATCGTAGATCGTGTGAAAAATTTGGTCGTTGTTGGGGATGTCTTCGATGGCCCGTTCGGGGAAAACTTTGCTCATGCCTGCGGTGAAGTTGGCCCACTCGTTGATGCCTTGCTCGTGATCAGCCGCGTTCGACCCGTGGAAATCGTCAACCATCAGGAAGCCGCCGCGCAGGAGATACTCGCGCAGTTGTTTCGCGTCGGATTCCTGCAGCCGCCAGTGTCCGACTTCCACTGCATAGAGCACCGGATAGTTGTACATATCGTCGGTGCCGTCGAGACTGACCACCTGCTCCACGGACCGGGTTTCGATGCGCGTCAGGCGGCGCACGCCTTCGAGCAGATGCCGGTCCGACCGCGGATAATCCATCGTCCAGTAGCCGGGGAACGGACGGCCGTTACTGTACATCAGCTCGCGCTCGGGATAACCCATGATATCGGGATAGCGCAGACGGGCGCGCGTCCATTCCGCCTTCTGTTGGTAATCAGGGGGCAGTGGAAAATCGTCGTACTCGATCGCGGGCCATTCCCTGAATGGTTTCTGCGCGAGCAAAACGCCGCCGATGCTCAATCCAAGGATGCCGAGGGTGACTACAGCGACACGTGAGCGCACAGGCCGAAGGGTCCGTCGTTCGCATGGTAAAAAGTGTGCGCCTGGTAAAAAGCCGCGCATAAACATCAGTGCGTCATGGAGTAGACCACGTAGTTCACTCCGATACGAATGCCGAGCGCGGAGTATTTCTCCGGATAGTTCGGGTCGTCCGCCCACTCCCAGGAATCGCCGACGTCGGAATTGAAAGTCATGGCGACCATCACGCGGCCGTGATCGTCGTAGATGCCGCGCCAATGGGCGATGGAGCCATCGTTACGGTACGTAGTGCCGCGCGCCAGAGCCCATTGTCCGGGGACCTGGTAGCGCTCATCGAGATCGTAGACGATATGGAAGATCGGGTCGTCGTTGGCGATCTCCACGATCGGGCGGTCGGGGAAAACGCGCTGCATGCTTTCGGCGAAGCGATTCCATTCCTCGGTGCCCCAGAAGTCGTCGAGCATAATAAAACCTCCGCGCAAAAGATATTCGCGAAGGGAAGCGGCCTGTGCCTCGGTAAGTTTCCAATCGCCCATTTCGCCGGCGTTCATCCAAGGATAATTGAACGCATCGTCGCCATCGTCGAGGCTGACTGGCTGCTCGACCGAGCGCGCGTGAATGCGGCTGAGACGGCGGAGAGCCTGCGCGAAATGACGGTCGGCGCGGGGATAATCCTGCGTCCAGCTGGTGCCGCCTTCGCGCCAGTCGCCGCCGCCGAAACGGCGGTAGCCTCCAAAACGCGCATTGGGATGCTGCGGATACATCAAGCGGGCGAACACCCACTCGCTCTGGTCCTGAAAATCCGGTGGCAGCTCGATGTCGTCGTATGGCTCCATGCTGGGGTAGACGCGGAACGGGCGTTTGGCTGCGTAGATCGCGGAGAGGAGAGCAGCGCCGACGCTTATGAGCAACAGCGCTTTCCGGTAATTCATGAACTACCTGCCTGTGAGCATAGCACCGGAGGTGCGGCGCTATTCCAGAACTTCGGCCAGCGGCATTTCGAGATCGCCGGAGCGAAGGATTCCATCGGTGACTTCGGCGAGGAGTCCGGGTGTCGCGACCCAAGCCAGACGCGCAACGGGGTCAATGATCCAGCACGTTGGAACGCCCATCTGGAAGTAGTCATTGAGTCGCGCCGCGACGGGGGTCAGTCTGTCTTCCGGCGACAAAATTTCGATGCACAGGATTGGTGGAGTCCTGATGATCTTCTCTCGTGGAGAGTCTTCCGCCAGAACGCAAACGTCCGGGACGCGGAAGCGGGTCGCCTTTACCTGAACCCGCTGTTCGGCAAGCACCTTCCAGCGCAGACGGGGATATCGAGTGCGCAAGTAATGGCCTATCTCAATCTGTGTGCCGCTGTGTTCGAACTCGCCCAAATTGCGCTCCCGGACTTCGCCGTCGACGTAGTCGCAGTCAGGCTGGTAGCTGGTGTGCAGATATTCTTCGACCGAAACTAGTGTTCCAACCGCCATACATTCATCCTACCGCTGATTGGCCTTCAGGATCTTCTTGCGCAGGCGGATCGATTGCGGCGTCACTTCGACCATTTCGTCCTCGCGCACGAATTCGATGGCCTGCTCCAGATTCAGGAGGCGCGGGGGCACCAGGCGGATCGCTTCATCGGCGGTCGAGGCGCGCATGTTCGTCAGCTTCTTCTCCTTCACGATGTTGACGTCAAGATCGGCCGTGCGCGCGTTTTCGCCGACGATCATACCTTCATAAACTTCGGTGCCGGGGCTGACGAAGATTTCGCCGCGCTCCTGAAGATTGAAGATCGCGTTGCCAGTGGTCTTGCCGGCGCGATCGGCCACCAGCGAACCGGTCGGGCGGGTGGGAATATCGCCTTGCCACTCGATATAGCCGTGGAACAGCGAGTTCAGGATGGCGGTGCCGCGCGTATCGGTGAGGATCTCGCCGCGCAAGCCGATCAACCCGCGCGAGGGAATGTGGAACTCGAGGCGGACGCGGCCCGACCCGTTGTTGATCATCTTACTCATCTTGCCTTTGCGGCTGCCGAGCTTTTCGATGACCACCCCGATGTAGGCCTCGGGACAATCGATGACCAGCATTTCAACCGGCTCCATCGTTTTGCCGTCGATGACCTTAGTGAGGATTTCCGGCTTGCCCACCGCCAACTCGTAGCCTTCGCGCCGCATCATTTCAATCAGGATGGCGAGCTGCAATTCGCCGCGGCCCATCACCTTGAATGTCTCCGGCGTGTTCGATTCCACGCGGATCGAGACGTTGGTCAGGAGCTCCTTGTCCAGGCGATCTTTCAGATTGCGGGAGGTCACAAACTGGCCTTCGCGTCCGGCGAATGGGGAGGTGTTCACAGTGAAGGTCATTCCTATAGTCGGTTCGTCGATCTGGATCGGCGGCATGGGCGCAGGAGTCTCGGCGCTGGTGATGGTCTCGCCGATCGTAATGCCCTCGACGCCTGCAATGGCCATGAGATCGCCTGGTTTCGCGATGGTTTCGTCGACACGCTTCAAACCTTCAAATGAGTACAGTTTGGTGATCTTTGTCTTCTGGATCGTGCCGTTGAGATGGCAGATGGCGACTTCATCTCCATGGCGCAGCGTGCCCTGGAACACACGGCCGATCGCGAGCCGCCCGAGATAGTCGCTGTAATCGAGGTTGGCTACCTGGGCCTGCAGCACGGCGTCGGGATCGCCCGCCGGAGGAGGAATATTGGCGATGATGGCTTCGAACAGCGGCAGCAGATTGTCGGAGGAATCGTCGAGTGAGGTTTTTGCAACGCCGAGCCTGGCGTTCGAATAGAGCACGGGAAAATCGAGCTGGTCTTCCTGCGCATCGAGATCGATGAACAGATCGTAGATTTCGTTCAGCACTTCCGCCGCGCGCGCGTCGGGGCGATCGATCTTGTTGATGACCACGATGGGCTTAAGGTTGGCTTCGAGCGCTTTCATCAGAACGTAACGAGTCTGCGGCAATGGACCCTCGCTGGCATCGACAAGCAGCATGACGCCATCGACAATCTTGAGGGCGCGTTCGACTTCGCCGCCGAAATCGCTGTGGCCGGGCGTGTCAACGATGTTGATTTTTGTTCCGTGAAAGCGCACGCCAGTGATCTTGGCGAGGATGGTGATGCCGCGCTCGCGTTCCAGGTCGTTGGAATCCATGACCCGGTCGGCTACTTCCTCGTGTGCGCTGAAAATGCCGCTCTGGCGAAGCATGGCGTCGACCAGCGTGGTCTTGCCGTGGTCAACGTGCGCAATGATAGCGATATTACGGGTGTTCTGACTCATTTGTGTTCGTTCGGTCTTTTCTTGTTCCGCGCACAACGGACCCTTCGGCCTGTGCGCTTTATTCTTCGTGAATTACATCAGCCGGCTGAAGCCGCGAGGCAAATCGCGCCGGGTAAACGCCGGCCAGGACCGTCACGGCCCACACCAGCAACAACGCGCCCGCAAGCAACAAAACCGGGGGATGGAACTGAATCGTCCATCCGAAGCTCTGCTTGTTGACCACGTAAATCAGAACGGCCGAAAGCGCCATCCCGAGAGCCAGGCCCAGCGATCCGGCGAGAAGCCCAAGCAGTCCGGCTTCCATCAGGATCATCCGGCGGACCTGCCCGGTGGCGGCCCCAAGATAGCGGATGAGGCCAATTTCACGGCGACGGTCCAATACCAATGCTAGCAGCGAGTTCGCCGCGCCCAGCATGGCGACGATAATAGCAACCGCTTCGAGGGCGTAGGTGACCGCGAATGTGCGGTCGAAAACCTCGACGGCGGCACGGCGCAGAACTTCGTTCGGCGCGATCATCAGGGGAAAATCGCGCAGGCGATTTTCCAGATCGCGGCGGACTTTTTTGGCATCGGCGCCCGGCTGAATGTAGATTGCAATGTTGGTGACCGGCTGCTCGGGCAGGTATTTCAGCAGCGTCGACCGGTCTGCGAGAACAGTTCCGCGATCGCTCGAATAGTCGTAGTAGATGCCGGCGACGGTGAGGGCAGCGGTGCGCGCGCCGAGTGGAATACGAATGATGTCGCCGGTGTGAAGGTGGTGCTTGTCCGCGAAGGGTTCAGTGACGATCGCCTGATCCGGGCTCTTCATATTACGAGCTCCGGGGAACGAGCCCGACAGGAATCGAAGGAATCGGCGGCGGCGAACGATATTCATGTTGCTGGCGGCGAACGTCGATCTGGTCCCTTCGTAACGGAATTCAAACGCGCGCAGAGTATCGACTTCAGCGACGCCCGGGGTCTGGCGGGCGATTTCCGCCACCGGCGCGGCGATCGGCGGGTAAATGCCCGCCGTGGCGGGTCCTTCGGCGCGCATGAAGATGTCGGCGCGGAGCTGTGCATCGAGCCAGACCTGGACGGTCTCGCGGAAACTGCCGACCATGACACCGACGCTGATCATCATGGAGATGGCGGTTGCGAGAGCCGTGACGATAATCGAAGTGCGCGCCAGCGATGAGACGAGGCTGCGCCCGGCAATGAGGCCCGCCGCGCCCGCGATGCGTTTCAGCAGCGCGCGTAGAACATAGATCATGCCGGTGATGAATGCCGGGGCGACCATCGCCGCCGCTGCGACCGCGAACAGGGTGGCCGCATAGCCGAGCACCGGGCGTCCGTCGATTGGGCCGAACTGGCAGAGGATCGCGGCGACGATCGCGGCAAGGGCGGCGATGAACAGATCGCGGCGGATGTGGAGTCTGGTTTCGTGTTCGACGATGGAGCGGCGCATGGCTTCCGCCGGAGCGACGCGCGCGGCTTCCCGGGCCGGGATCAAGGCGGAGAAGAAGGCAACCGCGGTCCCCGTGAAGAGCGCGGCGAGGACGGACGCCGGGGATAGAGCGATCGGGCCGGGCGTGCTGGTTGTGAAGAGGGCGTTCACGGTGTCGGAGATCATGCCAAGCAGCGCGGCGGCGAGGAGGCGCCCCAGGATGATCCCGAGCGCAGAGCCTATGATCCCCAGCATTATGGCTTCACCGAGAAAGACGAATAAGACGCCGCGTGAACTCGTGCCGACGGCTCGCAGGATGCCGATTTCCGTGCGCCGGCGGACGACGCTTACGGCGATGGTGTTGTAGATCAGGAACGCGCCGACGAGGAGCGAGATGTAGCTGAGGATGCGCAGATTCCAGCGAAAGGCCCGCAGCATGCGGCGATTCTCGTCGCTGCGCGCGCCGGGGGTTTGGACGTCCCATGTCGCGGGGATGGTGGCCTTTATGAAGCGCTCGACGTTATTGGAGTCTTCTGTTGGAGAGACGACGACTTCGATGCGGTCGAGTTTGCCGTACATGTCGAGAAGGCGCTGCGCGGTGGCGATATCCACGCCGATCCATTCGGTGTTTTGGTTGGGGGCGATGGTGCGGACGGTGAGGTTCACGGTCGCGTCGCGGCCTTTGAGATTGATCCGGTCGCCTTGGTTGAGATGGAGGCGGGCGGCGAGATCGTTGGACACTATGGCGGAAGATTCGAGTTCTTCGGGGTTGAAGGATTGGTCTGCGCTTGGCGAGTTCGTTGCCGCTCCCTCACGGTCACGGTTCGGTAATGGCGTGGCGCTGATGGGCGATGACGCGGGGCTGGCCGGCTGCGCCCGTACGCCAGTGGCGGCGATCAGGTCGATGCCATAGAGAGTGGTGGTCGAAGTGGAAAATGCGCCATGCCCGACGATGACGACGGGTTCTTCAATGACCGGCGAGAACCGGGCGTTGACCGGGAGAGTCGCGAGCCTTGCCATATAAGTCTCATCGACGCCGCCGTTGGCGGTGATCTCGTAGTCGACTTTGCCGACGAGCGTTGTGAGAGAAGATTCGAACGAACCTGTGGCGGCATCTCCCGAGAGCTCGATCGCGATTACGACCGCAACGCCGAGCGCGATCGAGAGCAGCGTAAGCACGGTGCGCGTCAAATCGCGGCGGAGCGGCCGGAGAATGAGCTGCCGGAAAAGCTTCATCCTTCCACGCTTTCGATCCGTCCGTCACCCATGCGTACGCGCACATCCGCGATAGCCGCCGCTTCGGCGCTGTGCGTGGCTATCATCACGGCGGCGCCAAGTTCGTCAGCCGCCCGGCGGATCAACTTCAATATCACGTCGCCGCTGGCGTTGTCGAGGTTGCCGGTGGGCTCATCGGCAATGAGGACCGCGGGGTCATGTACCAATGCGCGGGCGATGGCAACACGCTGCATCTGTCCACCGGAGAGCTGGTACGGCAGGGAGCGCGCCTTGTCGTCCAGACCAACCCAGTTGAGACGCTCGCGTGCGGTGGCTTCCGTTTTCTTTGCACCTGAGAGGAGCAGAGGCAACTCCACGTTTTCGAGCGCGGTCAGCGAAGGCAACAGTTGGAAGAATTGGAATACGAAACCTATCCTGGTGCGGCGGAGCTGAGTCAGGCCCGCATCGTCGAGTTTGGACGTCACATGGCCGGCGAGACACACCTCGCCTGTAGTCGGAAAATCCATGGCGCCGCAGAGATTGAGGAGCGTGGTCTTGCCGCAACCGCTTCGTCCGATCAGAGCGGTCACTTGGCCAGCGGCACATTCGAGCGAGATGCCGCGCAAAGCTTGGACGCCGCCTTCGTAGACTTTCGTGACTTCGCGAATGGAGATGGCGGACAAGTTCAGCAGCCGGGCTTTCTGCAATACGAAGCGGAGGTGGGCTTAAGTGTTTTAGTTTTTGTTGGATAGGGCCAGCGCCGGTAATATGGGTATGTCTGTTGCATCACGAATCGCACTCCTGTCGAACCCCATACTTACCACGAGGAAGAGCCGGAACTGCGCACGGCGCTGGCCAAGTGATTTTGATTCATCAGGATAGAAGTTTTGAAAGCATGGGAACGGCTTTTCGGCTCGGTGCAATTATCGTGGCTGGCCTGCTGTGCGGGGGGTGCAGACATGAGCCTAAAGCGAGCACCCAGCAGACTTTAGTGGGATGGCAGCCGGTCGGCTCGTTCTCAGGACATGGTAATTCGCAGACCGAATCGTTCAACATCGACAGCGGTCAGTGGCGGATCAAGTGGGCGACGACCAACGAGAAACCGGCGGGTGCAGGAACGTTCCGGGTGACGGTCCACAGCGCGGTCAGCGGACGTCCGATGGGCGTCGCTGTCGACCACCGGGGAACCGGCCGTGGAACAGCCTATGTAAACGAAGACCCGCGCCTCTACCATCTGGTGATCGAGTCGACAAACGTCGACTGGTCGGTCGCGATGGAGGAAGCAGTGGTGGGGTATGGACAGAGCGCGAGATAGCTGCGATACGATCTAACTGCGGTGTTCATCAGACGGTATTTTTTCCTGTTGGCGATCGGCGTTTTGGCATATGGCCACGACGTGATTACGACCAAAGTCACGTTCGACCGGGAGATTATCCGGCTCTTCAACACGCACTGCATTTCCTGCCACCGCGAGGGCGGGACGGCTTTCTCGCTGGCCACTTACAGCGCCGCGCGTCCGTGGGCCAAGGCGATTGGCGAAGAAGTGCTGCAGCGGCGCATGCCTCCGTGGGGCGCGGTGAAGGGCTTCGGCGATTTTCGTAACGACAAGGGCCTTACCGAGGAACAACTGGAACTGATCGTCGATTGGGAAGAGGGGGGCGCGCCCGAGGGTGAGGATAAGAACCTGCCGGGTCCGCCCAAGTTTGCGCCCGATGCGGCTATGACGCATTCCCCGAAGGAGATCGCAGTCAGCGGCGACTTGAAACTGCCGCGCCCAATCAAGCTGGACGGGTTGTGGCCAAAGAACGTGCCTGACGGAGCGTCGTTCCAGGTGTCGGCCGAGTTGCCCGATGGCAGCGTTGAGCCTCTACTCTGGTTGAAGAACTATAAGAAGGCGTTCGAGCATCCGTTTCTGTTGCGGAGGCCGCTGGAGTTGCCGGTGGGAACGATGATTCGTGGCGTGCCCGGCGATGCGAGCGTTGCGTTGGTGCCGTGGAAGCCGGGCCCAGTGAAGAAACAGGAGAAGTAACGCATGCAGAAAATCACCACGTTCCTTTGGTTCGACAACAATGCCGAGGAGGCGATGAACTACTACGTCTCGATCTTCCCGAACTCCCGAATATTGGGTGTCAGCCGCTACGGAGAGGCGGGGCCGGGGCCGAAGGGAACGGTGATGGTCGGGACATTCGAGCTCGAAGGCCAGCAATTCATGGCGCTGAACGGGGGCCCGCATTTTAAGTTCACGGAAGCCATATCGTTGCTCGTGGACTGCAAAACGCAGGAGGAAGTGGACGACCTGTGGGAGAAGCTTGCCGCGGGAGGGAGAAAGGACAGGTGCGGGTGGCTCAAAGACAAGTTTGGGGTGTCCTGGCAGATTGTCCCTTCGGCATTGGGCGAGATGATGAGCGACAAGGATCCTGAGAAATCGAGGCGCGTCATGGAAGCCATGCTGAAAATGGACAAGATCGACATCGGGCTGTTGAAGCAGGCTTACGAAGGGAAGTAACAACGTCGGCGGCAAAGACCGCCAGCGCCACAGCGGTACAAGATCAAGCACCCTTGCCGTCGAGAAAGCGGAAGACTTCAGCGAAGATCGCCTGGTAGTCTTTTTCGGGAGGGGCGTGGCCTTCGTGGGAAAGGCGGATCAGCCTGGCCCTCCTTTTCGCTTGACGAAACTTCGCTACAAGTCTTTCAGAGTGGGCAAACGGGACGATGTCGTCGCGGACCGAATGCACGGCGCACAGATCGGGCGCTTCAGCCGCATCATAGCTGAGCGGAGAAAGCCTGCGGGCCAACTCCAGCCGTCCCTCACCCTCGGGGAGCCACTGCCGGGCAAAATCCCTCATATGCGGGCCTTCGAGAAGATCCGCGACGTCCGTGATGCCCCAGAAGCTCACGATCCCGCACGCGCGGCTTTGCGGTCCCGCGATCGCCTCCGATGGCGCGAGCGCCGCGAGCAATGCAAGGTGAGCTCCAGCCGAAAAGCCGATAAGCAGGGTGCGGCCGCTGTCTGCTCCCCATTCAGCGGACCGGGAGCGAACGAATTCGATGGCGTTTCTTGCGTCTTCGACAGCCGCCGGCGCGACAGCTTCAGAAGCCACTCGATAACCGACATTGGCAACCACGTAACCGCGGGACGTAAGGTGCGGAATGAATCCGGCGATCTCGTCTCTCGATCCGCCGATCCAGCCGCCGCCATGGACCATCACGGCGACCGGCGCGGGACCGGCGGAGCTTCTTCGGGTTGCGGCGTAAACATCGAGCCGTTGCGATACCTGAGAACCGTAAGAGATGTCCCTCGCCAATGGAATTGGTTCCCGGCGCACACGGCACGCGAGCGAGAAGATTGCCGGAATCCCTACAACTGCGCGGCGAGACAATCTGCCTGTCATGGCCGTTCTGTATCGAACGATCTACTTCAGATCCTGCACCGGGACGTCAAACTGCGCGGTATTGACTACGCCGTTGCGCTGGAACTGAACCCAGATGCGATAGACGCGCTCGCGCGGGAAGTACACGTTGAACTGCATCTCAGGGCCGCCATCGGCGATGAACGGATGCGTGTGGATCATGTCGATCAAGTCGTCGCTGGCGGCGAGCATGTGGCCCCATGCGCCGATGTACTTTTCGATTCCTTCGGACGGCTCCAGATGGAAGAACATCATCGTCTTCTGGCCGGCGATCGGCTCCGGCGGGTCGGTGGTGAGCGAGACGTGCATGTTCTCGGCTTGTTTCGTCGAATAATCGCGGGTCAGAGCGGGGGCCGGGAGTTGCGGCTCGCCCGGCACGATTACGGTCTTCTGGATCAGCTGCGGGGTCGCACCCTCCGGGTAAAAGTCGGTCAGAATTCGATATAACCCCGGCTTGGGGAATGCCAGATCGTAGCGAAACTTCGCGTCTTCGCCGAAAACGGGATGATCGTGCAGGAAGAATTGCATATCCCGGCCAACCACGAACATGTGGAAGAGCTTTTCATGCACAATCTCGAAGTGCTCGATCTGGCGGTCGTTATGCGGATCGCGGATGGTGAACTCGAGTTGCGTCTTCGCGCCGGGCCGAGGGGCGCGCGGAGTCAGCTTCAGATCCACCGGGAACTCTTCCGGCTCGGGTATGCCCGACCTCAGTTTCATGCCGCAACGGGGGCAAACGCCTTCTTTGTTCGACCGGACGTCGGAATCCATGGGGCACTGGTAGACCACATCCTGGGCATTCAGTGCTGCCGGGAGGGCTGCCATAGCGAGAAAAATGCGTCGCGAAATGTGTTTCATACCGCTCTGAATTCCATTATCCTTGAAAAGAGGTGTCCCATGCGCAGGCACTTGCTTTTCGCCGTCGCGTTTGTCTGTCTGTTCCTCCCGCGCCCGTCCTTTCTATTGCCGCAGGCGCTCGGGCAATCGGTGATTTCCGCCCGTTCCGGCCTGGTCAACTACTTTGAAGGCGTGGTCTTTCTGGATGGCCAGCCGCTGGCACGAAAGTCCGGTACCTACTCGCGGATGAGGGAGGGTTCCACGCTCCTTACCGAGTCGGGCCGAGCCGAGGTGCTGCTCACGCCGGAGACGTACCTCCGGATGGGCGAGGAAAGCAGCATCCGAATGATTGCGGGCGACATTGACGACACGCGAGTCGAGCTGCTCTCGGGTTCTTCCGTGCTCGATTCAGCGCGTGCGCCCGCGGGCGAATTCGTCACGATCATTTTCAAGGACGCGACGATCCGAATTCTGAAGCCTGGACATTACCGCATGGACGCGGAACCGGCACAGCTTCGCGTGTATGAGGGTAAGGCGGAAGTTACCCGTAACGGCGGCCCGGTGACGATTGAGGCGTCACAGCTGATGCCGCTGGACGGCGCGCCGGTTGTGAAGAGATTCACGCAGGGGTCGGATGGGCTGCTGGACCTGTGGTCGGAGGAACGCGGTTCCTTGATCGCGAGCAATATGTTGAACTCACAGTCGATCAGCGATCCTCTGCTCGATACGGGTCCCGATGTGCCTGCGGATCTGGCGTCATACATCGGATATATGCCGATGGTGACGATGCCACCCGCGGGGGTGAACCCTTACGGATACAGTTACCTTTATCCGAGTTATACAGGTTTTTCACCGTATCCGAGCCTTGCGATAGTGGCTCTTGCGCCTTTCCGGCGACCTTTGTATCTGTATACGCCGCGATTTGGCTATACTTCCTCCTCGGTATATTCGCGACCTGGTTTTCCGAGTGGCCTCGGTATTGTGTCGACGCCGCGTCCTCCGGTATTCTTGCCGAGGCCGACGATGACGGCGCCGCGGGTGGGAGTGGGAGTGCGTCCGGTGGGCCGCCGGTAGGCAAGCAAGACGAACTCTAAGGAAAGTCGCCGCCGACCAGCGCCTGTCTGGATCCGTGATAGATGCGATAAATGACAACCCGCCTGTGCTCGACTCGAAAAACGATTCGGTGTGAAAAGTAGATGAGATGGCGGATCTCTACTGAGAACTCATCGTGCTCCGGGATCAGAGGACACCGTTCCGGTAATTCTTCGAGGGAATAGATTGCCTGGATCAGGCCGCGAAACCACCGATCTCCGGCTTCCGGTTCTTTTTTTACGTCACGGATGAACCGCACGTATTGCTCCGCATCGGCCAACGCGGGCTCTGTGATGTCAATCTGAAATGGCAAGCTTCGCCTGAAGTTCCGCTAAAGCCTTCCGCGCGGGCTTGACCCGGCCTTCTTCCGCAGCTGCGATGCCCAGCCGTATCGCTTCGACGATCTCGAATCGCTCAAGCCGGTCGAGAATTTGCTGGTAACTCTCCGCATCCTGAACCACCAGTTCAGCTTTTCCGTTCACCGTGAGCACCACAGGCCTGCGGGTCCGCTTCATCCTGTTCATAAAACCGCTCGTGTTCCGTTTGAAGTCGGTGAGTGGATGGATATCCCGGGTCAGATTAACCATTTGCGCAACCAGCATCTTAAAAGCATCTTTAACAATGCTATCAGTCATTAGTCGGTGGGGGCGTAGTAGCCCAGGCGCCATCGGGCCTTGAGCGCGGGGAGGCCCTTCTGCTGGCGCATTTTCACTTCAACTTTGCGGTATTTCCCGTCGCGTTCGCTGTTGGTTGGCGAGTAGGCGAGCACGTACTGATTGCGTAACTCGATCGCGATCTTCTCGGCAATTCCGGGAAGCTGGCTGAATTCGGAAGCGCCAAAGGCACGGCCGCCTGTCTGATCCGCAATCTGGGCGAGAAGGCGCGGTCCCGATACCTGCTCCGCCGCGAGCGACGGGAAAAAGTTGGGTTCGAAGACGCCCATCGCGTAGATCTGCGTGTCCGCTTCCTTCACGATGTCCTTGATATCAGTCCCGGTATAGCGGCTGTTATTGTCTCCGCCATCGGAAACGACGACCAGAGCCTTGCGGGGATTCTTCGCCTTCTTCATTTCGCGCACGCCCAGCTCCACGGCGTCGAGCAGCGCAGTAAGACCGCCTGTTTTCAATTTGCCCATGCGATCTTCGATCTCTTTAGTACTGCTGGTGAACTCCTGAACGACCTCCGGCTTATCGCTGAACTGGATCAGGAACGCTTCGTCCTGCGCATTCATGGTCTTCAGGAATTCGGAAACGGCGCGGTGGGAAGTATCCGTCTTCAGATCCATGCTTCCGCTGGTGTCGAAGAGGATTCCAACGGAAAGCGGCGCATCCTCGCCGGAGAAGTGAGTGATTTTCTGTTCCGCGCCGTCTTCGAAAATACTGAAGTCTTTCTTCTCAAGCCCAAGGACGAAGCGGTTCATGGGATCGGTGACGGTGACGGGAATCACGACGAGAGTCGCGTCTACTACGATCTTCTGGGCAGACAGGAAAGCGAGCGGTATTAGAACGAGGCCAGCTCCGATACGCGATAACATATCCGTCAGTAATCATTATCCGGGAAGGCGGCTATTCGATGGAAGGGAACAAAATCACGCGGCGGGATTTCGCGGCCGCAGGGTTTGGGGCACTCGCGGTCGTCAGCGACCTGGCGGCGCAAACGGTTCCGTCAACTGGTCTCGATCTGGCCGAGTGGAGTTACTTCTGGGTCGGCGTGGAACGCGCGGAACTGGCGCGGGGAACAGTAGTCAACGGCAGGCAGATGTATGTCGAATACGCCGTCCCGGCGCAGTTGAGGCATCCCTATCCGATCGTCATGGTACACGGCGGTGGAGGCCAGGGGACGGACTGGATGGGCACGCCGGACGGGCGGCCGGGATGGGCGGCATACTTCCTGCAGGAAGGCTATTCCGTCTACATCGTCGACCGGCCGGGCCATGGGCGCTCGCCCTTCAACCCCGATATTGACGGGCCATTTCCGCGCGGCGCGCAGGCATACGAGCAGGTGGAGCGTCAGTTCACGGCTCCGGAAAAAGCAGAGAAACCTTACGCAGCCTGCGCAAAATTGCATACGCAATGGCCGGGTACGGGTACGATCGGCGATCCGACTGTGGATCAGATTGTGGCCGGACAAGGCGGGTCATTTATAGCGGATCTCGAAGCCACGCACGAGGTCTGGCGGCACAACATGTCGGCGTTGCTCGACAAGATTGGGCCAGCCATTATCATGAGCCATTCGATGGGCGGGCCAAACGGATGGATCGCGGGCGACGCGCGACCGAATTTGGTGAAGGGCATTATCGGAGTAGAGCCGGCGGGCGGGCCGTTCGGCAATCTGAAATGGGGTCTGACCGCCAACAAGGTGCGCTACGATCCCCCGCTGCTGGACCCATCCGAACTAAGAACGAAGAAAATCACGTCGGCCAATCCGGGCGAGGAGCCCTGCCTGATTCAGGAAGAGCCTGCGTGCCAGCTGGTCAACCTGAAGGCCATTCCAATCGCGATTGTGACTTCGGAAGCCTCATATCACGTGGCGTACGACTGGGGCAGCGTGGCGTTTCTCCGCCAGGCGGGCTGCACGGTGGAACATATTCGTCTCGCGGAACGCGGCGGCTCATCGGGAATTCATGGCAACGCGCACTTCATGATGATGGAGAAGAATAACCGCGAAGTGCTGCAGCCGATTCTGGACTGGATCCCGAAGGCTGTCGAAAAGAATGCGGCCGTGCCCACACCGCGCAAGAACGAAACGGCGCTCAAGCTCTCCGGCATGGGCTTCTTCTGGGTGGGTACGGAACGGAAGAAGATGCCCTACGGCACTATTCAGATGGGCCAGATGTATGTGCAGTATCTGACTCCGGCGCAGGTGCGTCATCCGTATCCGGTCGTGCTGGTGCACGGCGGCGGTGGCCAGATGTTGCATTACATGGGGCTCGGTGATGGAAAAGCAGGCTGGGCGCATTACTATGCGCAGGCCGGCTACAGAGTTTATCTCGTCGACCGGCCAGGGCACGGGCGAGCTCCGTATCATCCGGATGCTCTGGGGCCCATCGGGGCGTCGGTACCATACGCCGCGATTACGGCGGATACGGTTCGCTCGGCGACTGGTCCCAACAAGAGATGGCTTGGGACGGGAGACATTGGCGATCCACTGATCGATCAGTTGATGGCAGCTGCAAATGCAGCACCGCAGGACAACGTTATGGCGCATACGCTGTGGGCAAGCCGCGGGGCGGAATTGCTGGACAAGATTGGGCCATCGATTGTGCACGTGCACTCGGCGGGTGGGCCGTTCAGCTGGATCGTCGCCAATGAGCGGCCGAAATTGGTGAAGGCGATTATTAACGTGGAAGGTGCGGGCGCGCCTTTCGGCAATGGAGCGCCGTGGGGATTGACGGATGTGCCGATGGTTTACGATCCGCCGGTTTCCGATCCGTCGCAGCTCGCCACGCGCGATGCCGGGGGCTACAAGCTGCAGGCGGAGCCGGCACGAAAGTTGAAGAACCTGGAAGGGATTCCGATCGCGTATGTGACGGCGGAGAAGTCAGGGCGGACGCAGAGTCCGGCGATTGTGGCGTTTCTGAAGCAGGCCGGATGCGATGCGGAAGACTTCCAATTGAGAGATAAGGGCATTCTTGGGAACGGGCACTTCATGATGCTGGAAAATAATCGCAAGGAAGTGTTTGAGGCGATACGTGTGTGGATTGAGAACAAGGTGGTTTGAGACTTGGATACTTTAGTTCGCCGGGAGTAATTCGATGTAGTCGAGGGCGGCTTTCTCGCCGCCATCCGGCACGGCTTCTATACGGATCTCATCGCCTGCGCGCAACGCGACCGCCGGGATCGTGCGACGCGTTGAGGATGCGCCATCTACCATTCGGGTTGGTAAACGATCATTGGCATCCCATTCGGCGATCGCCTTGTTTCCAACCGTGACCCGGAAGTGCGAGACGCCGTCGTTCTGGTCGAAGTACTGTATGCGAATCGTGTACAGTCCGGGCGCGCCGTTGTAGCGCAGCGTTGCGGTGCATCGGCTGGTGAGGCATTCGATGGCTCGGCCACCGGAAGCGGCTTCCCAAGGCAAGACATCCTTCACTTCGTAGCCCTGAAGCTGCATAGATTCGGCTTCGAAACGGCCGGGGTAGTGGCCTATGCGGCCTTTGGCGTCTGGGATGCCGGACTCGCGCAGGAACCAGTTCGAGACGGCGTCGCGCCACACCTCAGCTTGGCCGGCTTGATATTCGAGCTGGGCCAGAATCCCCGCGAAGCGCGGATCGTCCACGCGGCCTTTGAGAGATCGCCACGCGCGCACATACCCCTCGACCGCCTCGGTTCCCTCGTAATGCGAATCGTAAATGGATTGAATGACCGTTTTGCCGGAATGCAGTTTGTATGTGTAGGGCACGTGGTGCATGAACAGAAGCAGATCGTCAGGACACGCCGCGAGAGACTCGTACATGCGCGCAACCGCGGGGCTGTACTGACCGATGTACCCGGTGCCGGTGGCTTGGGTGCGATCCATGCCTACGCCGTCTTTATCGGCACGATGCCACTGGCCCCAACCATTGCGTTCCGAGGCTTCGACCGAAACACCGTAGTGATTGCCGGTGATATCAGTCAAAGTCTGGAGACCGAGCGGCCCCGTGTAGTTCTCGTAAGTGCGCCAAGAGCTGAGCTGCATGTCGGTGATGGCTGGGAAGTCACCAAAGGTGAGGCGTGTCCACTCTTCCGTGATTTGCCGCGAAGTCAAATCCGGATTCCATGCCAGGCGGCCATATCCGTAAAGATTCGCCTGCGAAAGATGATTGCCGAACCAGTTGTCGTCGAGTCCCGCATTCGCGACGCCGACGAAGGCGGTGACAAGTCGTTTGACCGGTGTGGCGCGATCGTGCGCTCGCATATCAAAATCGAGCGTCTCTTTCCACATTGGAACGAGATAAACCATGTGCCGCGCCTGGCCCATGTATTCCTGTGTGATCTGCAGCTCGATGGCTTTCGTCGTTTTTTCCAAACCGCCGAAAAGCGGCGATGCCGGTTCACGCACTTGGAAATCGATGGGACCGTTCTTGATTTGGATAATGACGTTGTCGTCGAACTGGCCGTCGAGTGGTTTGAGGTTGTCGTACGCGGCGCGGGCGCGGTCGTTCTTTGGATTCTGCCAGTCCATGTGGTGGTCGTAAACAAAGCCGCGATATGCGAGGCGGCCGCCGTGAGGTTTGAGAGCGCGGGCAATCACGTTGGCGGCGTCGGCGTGGGTTCTGCCGTATGTGGAAGGGCCAACTCGCCCCTCTGAATCGGCCTTGACGATGAAACCGCCAAGGTCGGGAATTGCGCGATAGACTTCATCCGCCCTGGCTTTCCACCATGCGGCGACTTTTGGGTCGAGCGGATCAAAGGTGTCCAGTCCGCCCATTGATTTGGGGCTCCCGAAATCCACCGAGATCAGAACCTGAACTCCCCACGGACGGAACGCATCGGCGATGCGCGCTGCGTCCGCGATTGTCCCCGGCGCAAGAATGCGCAGATCGGAATTAACGTTGTTGATCGAGCAGCCGTTGATACCGACCGACGCGAGCAGGCGGCCGTAATCGGCAACTCGGCTGAGCTCTGTTCGTGCGTGACCGTTCTCCCAGAAAATGGACCGGCCGCCATAGCCGCGCTCGATCGAACCATCGAGGTTGTCCCATTGATTCACCCACCTGACCGGAGTTGCGGGCGAGCGCCGCTCGTCGAGTTCGGCGATCGACTCACCGAGCGACATCTTGCGGAGTAAGGCGAACGCGCCGTAGAGAACACCCCGATCGTTTGGAGCGGTGATGACTGTATATCCAATACCGCCGCTGGTCAGCGTCTTTAGCCAGTAGCCGTCAGTTTCCAAAACGGCGTTGAGATTCCATTCGGGCGGGAGTTTGTCGAGTGTGGAAAGAACCAGCGCGCTTTCTTTTGGGACTCCGGGTTTCGTTCGCAGCGTTTTGCCCGTCATGCCGCGAACGCCTCGGATTAACTCGGACCGCGCGCTGGCGATCAGAATCGAATCGCCTGTGGAAGCGACAACTGAGGGAACGGGCTGGATGAATTTTGCGGTATATCTGAGCCAGGCGTCGTAGCCGGTTTCGGCATGGAGGCCAATCGCTGTCAACACGAGCAGCCCGGTGAAAAAACGCGTACTCCGCAGGCGTTTTGAGCAGTGCTCGGCCGGGCGGAAGCCCGGCTGCAGGGCCGAAGCCCCGCCCCACAGAGCACTCAAGCGGCGCAGGATCGTCATCGGTTTGGTTTCATGGTATACGCATGAATCCAATTCCCGAGAATCAGCAGCAGGCCCTGGTGACGCGCCTCATGAATGCGTGCGGCGGAGCTTACAGTCCGGAGACGCGCCGCCAGTATTTCATATCGGGACCGCAGTGGGCCGCGGCATATCCGGGGCATGCGTTGTTTCACGCGCCTACGCGGCCGGAGATTGGATTCGAGGACGTCATCCGGCACTTCGCCGAAATCGGCATTGGCTGGTGGAGCACCCATGATACCGACGTGATTCCGACAGAAGCGCTGGGCAAGGACAGGCAATGGGAGATCGCCGGCCGCATCGCGAAAATTCTGGCAGCGAACGGCGTCCGCTGTTCGATGATCACGGCCGAGACTTTTCATCATGCGGTATGGGCGGCGGGACCGGCGGCGGAATCGCCCGGAGTGCGAGAGTACGCGAAGTTCCGGGTGCGGAATGTGGTGGATCTCGGGCATGAACTGGGGGCAGGTTTCGCGGTCTACTGGCCGGGAACGCTGGGCTATCTGGTGCAGGGTGCGGTGGAGGAAACGGAAACGCTGCGCTGGTATGCCGAAGCGATCAATGCCGCCTGCGATCGCGACATTGAAGTGGCGAACGCGATGGGACGCAAGACGCTGAAGCACTGCCTGGAAGCTAAGCCTTTCGAGCCGCAGGCTGAAATCCTGCTGCCTACAAGCGACGCGATGCTGGCGTTTATCGGCTCGGGATTGCTGACTCATCCCGAAATGGTGGGTTTGAATCCGGAGTATCTGCATGAGCTGATGTGGGGTGGAGCGGTGCGGGCGGCATTGGCGCGGGCGCTGGTGGCGGGGAAGTTGTTTCACTTCGATATCAACGATGGCTACCGGCTCAAGCACGATGTGGATATTGGCGTTGGTCTGGTGAATCCGCTCGACTGGCTCAATGTGCTGGTGCTGCTGCGCAGTCATGGGTATGAAGGACCGTTCAATCTCGATTTCAAGCCGCCGCGCACGACCAGCCAGTTCGGGGTTTTTGAAGTGAGCTTTCCGACCGCGGTGGATCGTTTCATCACGCTTTGGGAAATGGCGGGAGAGGTGATCTCGGACCCGATTATCAAGGAGGCCACTGACGCGTTGAAAGCGGGCGGGGTCGCTTTGGATGTGAAAGACGCTGACGCGCTGACGCGGGCGAATCGAGAGCTGTTGACCCTGCACGAATTGATCGCGCACCGGTTGGTGCAGATTCTGCTGGGGGTGCATCGCGGACGGGCGTTCTCGACGAAGTGAACCATTCGTCCCTGACGGTCACGGTTCCGTAAATCTCCGGGGCAGCCAGAGCAACCAAAAGAGCAAGAGGCCTGCCGCTGCGCCGCTGAAGAGATACCAGGGCCACGGGCCCATTTGATCGAGCGCTGAAGCGGCGTCAGGCTTGCGAAGGAGAAACATGTAGTTGCTTCCCGACGCCCAATCGACAAGGCCGACGAGTGCGGTGTAGATAAGAAGCAGTCCGAACGACCGCCACACCGCGCCACTCCGGAACCGCCTGGCGCTTCCAAATACCAGAACCGCTACGCAAATCACAATTCCGCCGTGAGCCGCGAAAAAATAGAGGGCCGGATAGGTGGGCCACGGGGAGATCAGGTTGGGTGTAAGCAGGGCCATGCCGGCTCCCGCCAAGCCCGCGAAGTAGGCGAATTCCACTACTATCGGCACCGCGGTTAGGCATGCCAGCACCGATATCCAGACTGCCGCGTCGCACAGCTGCAGCGGGAGATTCCCCATGTGGATGCCTTCTTTCGAATATCGATACACCCACCAAACGAGCTCGTTCGAGGCGAGCGCCAGCCCCAGTATCCACCGCATGGGCTTTGCCGGAAGTATGTTGCTATGGCACAACCAGGCAAGCGCGGCCGCGAGGACCGCGATGGCCGCGAGGATCGAGCAGTGCAGCGGCCCAAAAAGTCTCATTGGTATATGATCGCCAGAGCGTGAATCAACACGTATTCTCCCTCGCTCCAGTGGATCTCGCGATCATTGCGATTTACTTCGCCGCAGTGCTCGGGATCGGGTTCTACCTGAAGCGATTCGCCAACAGCGGCCAGGATTTTTTCCTTGCCGGGCGCGAGATGACGGCGTGGGTGGCGGGACTCAGTTTCCTTTCAGCCAACCTGGGCGCGTTGGAATTACTGGGCTGGGCCGGCTCTTCGTATCAATACGGCATACTCGCGGCGCACTGGTACTGGATCGGCGCCATCCCGGCGATGCTCTTTCTGGGCATCGTGATGATGCCGTTTTATTACATCTCGAAAACGCACTCGGTGCCGGGCTATTTGAAGCTTCGATACGGCGCCGCCGCAAGCGGGCTGAGCGCGATCACATTCGCGGTGATGACCATCCTGATGTCCGGCGTGAACATGTACGCGATGGCGGTGGTGATGAAGGTGATGCTGGGCTGGAATATTCATTTCAGCATCTGGGTGTCGTCGCTGACGGTGGGCGTTTACGTTGCGTCGGGCGGACTGTATTCGGCGATTTTCAACGAGGTGGTGCAGTTTTTTCTGATCTGGTTCGGAGCGCTGCTGATTCCGATTCTTGGCCTGATTGAAACCGGCGGCTGGGGTGGAATGACCGCGCGCATTCAGCGCAACTTCCCGGGGCAGGATTTCACGCATCTCTGGTCCACGCTCGGCCGGTTTCAGGACAATCCGATGGGCATGCACTGGACCGGAATTGTATTCGGCCTGGCCGCGGTTCTCTCGATGGGTTACTGGACAACCGATTTCCTTGTGGTACAGCGCGTGCTGGCGGCGAAGGACATGCGATCGGCGAAGATGGCGCCTGTGATCGGAGCGTTTTTCAAGATGGCGGTGCCGGCCATTGTGATTCTTCCGGGATTGCTGGGTCTCGCGGTGCTGCCGGAGCACCTGGTGCCCGAGAGCGCGATGCGGGCGGGACAGCACAGTTACAACGAAGTCCTGCCGCTGATGCTGGCGCGATACTTGGGGCCGGGCCTGCTCGGATTGGGCGTGACAGCGCTGGTGGCCGGATTCATGGCGGGGATGGCGGGCAACGTCAGCGCCTTCGCGACAGTATGGACTTACGACCTTTACCGGCCGTACCTGCGCAAGAGCGCGACCGATGCGCACTACGTTTCGATGGGCCGCTGGTGCACCATCATCGGGCTTTTTTTGAGCATTGGAACGGCCTATGTGGCGATGGGATTCGCCAGCATCATGGACTATGTGCAGGCTTTGTTCAGCTTCTTTATCGCGCCCCTGTTCGGGACGGTCGTGATCGGAATGCTGTGGAAGCGCATCACGCCCGCCGGAGGATTTTACGGGTTGCTGGCCGGCACGCTTTCGTCGATCGGGATGTTCTTTCTGGTCAAGTTCGATCCGGATATGCTGTCGGTTATTGCGCTGTCCACAAATGCAAAACCGCTGGCGGAGGACATGTATCGCGCGCTTTGGTCGTCGCTGATCGGCGTCATCGTCACCGTGGCGGTGAGTCTGGCGACGAAGCCGAAGCCGGACGCGGAACTGGTCAATCTGGTTTTCGGTCTGACGAATATTCCGAAAGAGGACGCCGTGCCCCTCGTTCAGCGGCCTATACTCTGGGCAGCGGTGGTGATTGTCATATTAGCCGTGCTGCAGTGGGTTTTCTGGTAGAGAAATGACAGACCACGCGATGATTCCGGTCTGGTTTTTCGTCGGCCTTCTACTGGGGATTTACGGAGTACTGATCCTCGTGACCGGGATTGTCGAGTGGTCACATCCATCGGCAACGGTATTAGCCGAACTGCACGTTCCGGTCTGGTGGGGAGCGCTGCTTACTGCTGTTGGCGGAGTCTACACCGCTGTTTACTGGCCGCGCGGAAAAGCGTAAGCTCTCAGGTTGGACAACCTCACGCATTCACTTGTTGGCCTGTTCCTTGCACGGGCCGGATTCAAACACGTCACCCCTCGCGGCACGGCCATCATGGTACTGGCTGCGAATGCGCCGGACTTTGATGCAGTGTCGTGGTTCGGCGGTTCCGCGTACATACACTGGCACCGCAACATCACCCATTCGCTGATCGCGATTCCATTCATGGCGCTGCTCTCGGTCGCGATCGTGCGTTGGGTGGGCCGGAAGGAAGTTCGCTGGCTCGCGGCATTTTTGATCGCGATGGTGGCGGTGGCGTCGCATTTGATTCTGGATCTCACGAACGTTTACGGCGTGCGTCTTCTGCTGCCGTTCTCCGGGCGATGGTTTCACTGGGACATAACGCCGATCGTCGACCTCGGGCTCTGGGCTATCCTGCTGCTCGGGGTTGCCGCGCCGTGGTTCGGGCGGCTGGTAGGGTCGGAGATTGGAGAGCGGAGACACGAGGCGGGAGGCGGCTGGGCGGTCGTCGCTCTGTTGCTGTTCGGGGCTTACGACTACGGCCGGAGCGTGGCGCACGACCGCGCCGCAACAATGATGGATCGCGTCTACGACGGCCTGACGCCGCGCCGCACCGGGGCCTTCCCCGGTGAAAATCCGCTGATCTGGGAGGGCATCGCGGAACTCAGCAATGCCTATGTCCAGGCACCGATCGATGTGCGCGGCAGGTTCCACCCGGACTCGGTAGTGACGTTCTATAAGGCCGAACGCTCGCCGGCGATCGAGGCCGCTTTAAACACGGAACCGTTCCAGCGCTTCCTCGAGTTCGTGCAGTATCCGATCTGGGTCTCCGAGCCGGCTCCGGAGCCGGAACATGCAACGCGGGTGAGTCTGGTGGATCTGCGCTTTGGAACGCCAACAGCACCGGGTTTTGAGGCCGTGGCGACGATCAGCGACCGCGATCAGGTGGTCGATTCGACTCTTACGTTCGGTATCCCGCGACGCCGATAGCCCCGGCTATTTCGACCGTGGCTTGTTCTGCCGATCTTCATTCAGGGCCCGCGCGAGCAATGTCTTGATCACGGCCTGGCGGCTTACGTTGAGTTTGGCTGCGCGCTCATCGAGATCCCGCAGCATGCCCTGAGTTAGATCGATATTCACGCGACGCACCGGTCTGACTACGGTGAACTTGTTGGTGAAGTACGGGGAAATGTCTTCGCCGCGAGACGCCATCTCCGCGATCTCGTCGGCAGTTCGTGTTTTCCTAAGCGTTTTCGGCATAGCTTCGTTCTTCCTCTTCTGTCGACTTCCAAGCGGTAACGAGGCGGTAGTATTCGCCTTGGGAGTCATGCCTGATTTCGAAGATCACAGAACAAAGGCGACCCTGGCACCAGCCGATCGCACGAAACTGCTCCGGATCGTGGTTCTTCTGGTCAACCACGCAGACCTGGTCGAATATATTCTCAGCTTCTTCGAGGCTGACGCCATGTTTTTTCCGGACCTCGCGGCTTTTGTCTTTATCGAACGCGAACCGCACGTTAATATATAACTGTTATACCATCGATGCGGAGGACTGCCTTGACCGCCGGCGCAACGCGTCCGGCACGAACCAAAGCCGGTGGATGGGCCGCGCCTTCCACGCTCGAGCGCGGTCCGGCGGGCCGTCCGCTCTGCCGATGGTGTGCGTCCGAGGTGCCGAAAGGGCGCAGGAGTTTCTGCTCCGAAGCCTGCGTTCACGAATGGAAGCTGCGGACCGATCCGGGATATCTGCGGGATAAAGTGTTCGCGCGCGATCACGGCGTCTGCGCGAAATGCGGAGTGGAAACAACCGCTCTACGGCGAGACATGCGCAAACTCGACTTCGCCGCGCGCCGCCAGTTCCTCAAGCGATGGAAGCTTCGCGAGGGCAGCCGGAAATCCCTTTGGGACGCCGATCACATCGTACCGGTTGCGGAAGGCGGGGGGCAGTGCGATCTGTCTAATATGCGCACGTTGTGTCTGCTGTGTCACAGCGAAGCAACGGCGGCGTTACGCGAACGGCTGAGAGGCCGGGCTACTACTTCTTGAACAGTTTGTCGAAGGCGTCGCGCGCATCGCTTGCATTGCGCGGGGGCGGCGAATTCAATCCCTGCGGCATGCGGCCACCGGGCATCTGTGTCGAAGAGGCTTCCCGCGCGACCGTCACGCGCGGCGAAAACAACGCACAGTCGTTCTGTTGATCCTTCACCGGAATCCTTACCGGTATCGGCTTGGTGCACTGGAAGCGCGTGGAAGGTTCGAAGTGGGAGCACTGTTTGCAACAGTGCAACTGAGTCCCGCACTTCGGGCACGGACCGTCAAAGGCGGTGCCGGGGGAAAGCGTCGTCGAGCAGTTGTAACAGCGCGAAGCTGTCACTGCCTGCACGAGGCGCGGAAGGCGCGGGCCGGTTACGTCCAGCGGCGGACGCGGTCCCGAAGGCTTCGGCCGCGAGGAGCCGTTGCTTCCATTCCCGTTTGATGAGGTGCTGCTGCTGTCAAAGTAACCGTGTTGGCGGTACTTGCGATCGGAGTCCATGCGGATCTAAAACCCCTGTTTGTTCTACTCTGTGTCGGCCCGGTTGCAGACGGGGAGTCCTCGGCCTGTCACGTTCTGGCTTTGCAATTGGAAACTGGCGGTTGCCTCAGATAGCGAGACGGCTAAGGTTCAGGCTCCCGCTGACGTTACAACTTCATTCTTACCACGGAATGTTCCCGCTGTACAGTCTACTTTTGTCAACTCCGCCGATTTCTGGTACTAGCCCCGAAAAATAACCCAAAACCGTGTGACTGGCTTCATGGGTCAAACCGGTACAGAAAATCGCGTACCCTGAGATACCACTCCGCTCCCAGTTGATCCGCGCCAAAGTGGGGATACACCAACGGCCACCACGACAGCAGATTGATTTCCGGAAAATGGAATTCACGGTGACCCAGCGCAGTCGCCAGAAGCATGTCTTCCGCGGCATTGCGCTGGATGAAGTCGCGGACTCGCACGAACTGCCGTGGCCATTCCGGCGGGAGCCCTGCGAGGTAACGCAACAATTGAACCTCGGCGGTGGTGCTGGAGGGCTCTTCCAAAGAAGCCAGATCCTCCGCGAAGACTGCGTTGACTACCGCACTTTCGGGAACTGTGGGGGCGGCGTTTGGAACTGTGGCAGCTACGATACGTACTTCCATCGGCGCCACGTACCAGGTGCCCACCTTCAGCAATGCCTCTACGCGCACGCGCCGGGGTTCCACTTCGGCTGGCGCCTGGATGTCGAACAGGTAACACCTCGTGGTCTGGCTGTTCATGGCGGGGTCGCTCGAATTGTGAACCGACTCCGGCATCGCGCCAAATGAGGGCGAGTTTTGCTCAGTCAGCCAATCCGGGCAATAGCCGTTGCCGCAGCGGGTGAAGTATTCTCTGTAAATTCTGACCCGCAGAATGTTCGGCGGGTTGGTGCCGGCATAGAGAAAATAGTTCGTGCCGGCGGGTGCGGTCACGACGACATGTACGGAAAGGTGACCGTTGCGGGGCATCGCGGGCGACAGAATCTCGCGCGGGACCATGTCGCGATCCGCCGCTACCGGATTGCCGAATGGATCGAAGCGCTCGAATTCGGAGTAAATCCTGATCTCCTGCGCATGCGAAGCGGCAGCAGCGCAACAAGACAACAGAACGAGCCGGAAAAGAACGCTCACGAACTTTGTTTATCATAAACTGCATTGGCGCGAAGCGCGCCACTGACCGGAATGATGCAGGCGGCCCCAGGCACGGTTACAGGGACGATGGCGGCAATTGCCGCGGCGGTCACGCCCGTAGTGATGATCTCGGCGAATGCGATCCTGATCAGCGCCATCAGTTCGAAACACCAGGGCATGTCGGACCGGCTGAGGACTCTCACAAACGAATGGCGCAGCGCGGACACAAGCGCGGCCCGGCGGGATTCCATCCGGGCACAGGTGCGGTTGTTCACACTGCGCATCGCGTGGATCTCACGGGCACACTTTCTGCTCTACGTGGCGACCACCTGCTTCCTCGCGATGGTGCTGGTGATTGCGCTCACGCCGGTTGTTACGGGTTGGCCGGCGATCGAGTGGCTGTCTTTGCCGTTGCTGGTCGCCGGCGTCTTCCTGATGCTGACGGCGATTTTTCTCGAACTGCTCGATTTGAGAAGAGCGCGCGCCACGATTGAATGGGAAAGTGGCGAAGTAGTGAAATAACGTGCGGCAGGCCATCGCGTTTTGTGGCCTGCCTTCTTCAATGGCAGACGACGGAAAGCGATCGTCTGCCCCACGCTGGAACGATTGCCGTTCCGAGCCGCGATCCCCAAGAGAGGGGGTCTATTTCACAAATATCGTTGCGCCGGGTTGGCTGGTGGCTCCGCCGGGGGCCGTAACGACGATGGGAACCGCGCCCGAAGCGATGCCGCTCGGTATTACAAGATTCCACTGCGCTTCGCCCGCGGTTCCCGGAGCCCACCCGCCAAACAGCGCGGGGGCCGCTGGCGAACCACCAATGCTGTAGGTGTAGTTCCCCGTGAATCCGGAAGGCGGGGCGGTTGCGCCCTGTCCTGTCGGGAACGTATAACTCAACAATCCCACACCGGTACCGAAAACCTCGACAATGCTGCCTGCTGGCGCGGGATCCTGCGCGGAATTGATACCGCCATCCGACAGATTCACCGCCCTCACAGCCTTGCCGTCGGATGTCAGGAATCCCGGCTGCACGGCCAGCACCGGCACCGCTATTGGCGCGCTGGAGCTGCCCAAGTAGTTCACGACGACCTGCGTCGATGCCTTTCCGGCGACCTCGAATGGAACTTGGAAATTGAGTTGGTTGCCCCACGACAGAAACATCGCAGCGGCCACTCCATCGAATGTCACCGTGACGCCCGCCAGAGTTGTGGGCAGTTGATTGTAAGCGTCAAACGGTCCATGTTGAACATAAGGATTTGGGCCAAGATTCGGCACATTTGGAATATCGTAAATGCTATAAAGCCCCCCAGGCGAAACTCCGCCCTGAATTCCGTTATATGAGGCAGCGCTGATGACTCCCGCAGAAACAAAGGTCGGAGTGGGGGGCACAATCACCAGCGCACCGGAGAATGAAAGCGTGTTCGACCCACTCGTGACGATGAAACTGGCCAGGCTGGGAGTGGTGGCCGCCGCGACAACGAGCGTCACGCGGAGATCCTTGAATCCATTGAATGAGTAATTCGGATCGACGCGGACGGCTTTCACCGTTACTCCCTGTCCGTAAAAGGTGAAATTCGAAGCGCTGAGGGTGGCGTCGAAACCCGCGCCGGCAAGGATCAAATCGACCGACTGACCGGAAGGTATGGTTACGGGCCCGCCGAAATAACCTGTCCCGGGAGCGCCGTTCACCGATGCAACGGAAACGATTGGCGCGGCAAGCGTCGATGCTCCGGAGGTGACGGCTATATTCGCCGTGACGCTGCTGTTCGCCGCGACAGTCAAGCTGCCGTTATACAGGGTTGTCTGAAACAGAACCGCCTCCGCGATGCCGAGCTGAGTGCTGGTCAGGTAAATGTTGATCGGCACCACTCCGTTCAACGGTTCGGCATACATCTGGTAGTTGCCTGGAGGGACCTGGAAAGAATAAGTTCCATCCGGATTTGTAACGCCGCCGACTGTGACACCTGCGGATGTGTCGAACGCCGTCAACAGCGCATAGGGAACCGGCGCTCCGCCTGATGTGACCATGCCGCTGATCGTGCCGAAAACCGCGGCGCCACTCGGGAGCGGATAGGTAGAGTTGACGAAGGCCAAATCGTCCGCGGTTAGAAATCGCTGACCCGAGTTGAGCTGAAACATGGACGCGCCCAACAGGCCGGTGTGATTCGCACTGAGCGAATGTCCCAGTTCGTGGGTCATGACGGATTGCAGATCGTACGCGGTCGAGCCGTCGGTTGAAAACGCATATGCGGGATTGATGATGATGTCGGTGTCGAGGATGGCGCCTTCGGGCACATTCGCCCCGTTTACCGACTGTGGCGACACGGTATAGGACGCAACCGTGATCGCCAGTGCGCCGCCAGCGCCTCCAACCATGCTGACTTCGCCGGGGCTTGCGCCAACATCGATGACCATCATCCCGTCCGACGGATTGATGCCTGCGCTCGTGGATTGCAACGGCAGAAAATGTATGTTCGCCGTCGTTACGCCATTCCACGTGGCAAGCGCGTTGCGAACCGCCGCCACCGGATTACTGCCGGAGCTGATCACGGTAACGGTCTTTCCTGACGCGTTGCTCTGAAGTCCCGGCGTCACACCGGAATTCAACAGAAATTGAATAGCGGTGTTGTCGGTTCGGAACAGAGGGGCACGCGATGTATCGCTGGTAACCTCCCGGACATATCCAAAACATGGGGAACTGAGAATCAAAACCCACAAAAGCCGCCGCATCATTTGGCACTCCCCTGTCGCTGAGCAGCGACGCGCGCCGCCACGCGTGTCCGAAGTTCCCCGATAGTAGTGCCTTCGAGCGTGCGAAGAGAGGTCCCCGCCGCGGGATTGGATTTGCCCCCCTGGTCCGCTTTGACGACCTCGATTCCGCGCAGAGACGCATCCGCGCGCAGACGCCCGGTCTTGTCGACGGTGTATTTGCCCTGCCCCCACCCGGTGGTGCGCAGATAACCGTTCGGCATACGCTCCAGAAAGACGGTTACCCGATCGCCCGGACTGTACTGGACCGCCCCCGCGATCGCCATGCCGCGATCCCCGACCACACCGCCCGGCTCGCTGAGTTCGACCGTTGCGCCGGCTACGCCCTTCTGGACGCCGGAGACGCTCAGCTCGTAGTGGGTCCAGATGAACTTGTGCTCGCTGTCCCAATCGGCCCACGAACGGGTGATCTGGCCGGAAACGATAACCTCCGAATGGTCGGTAAGTTCTTCAAATGTCAGGCTGGGGACGCTGGTGGCGCTCGCACTACAGGCAAGCAGCAAGACAGCCAGCAGAGTGTGGGCAGACCTCTGGATTTCCATCACGATGTCCTTATCGGCAAATTTCAATATTTTGCGTCACATTTTTTTTGGGGGCTTTCTGCATCCCGAACAGGCTTGCGGCAGTCCAGCCCGAGGTTATATGCTGAACTCACACCAGAGCGGCTCAATGCGCCGTCCTCAGGAGATGTTATGCCAGCTATCAAATTCACCCTGAACGGGAAACCACAAACGGTAGATGTCGTTGCGCAGATGCCCTTGCTGTGGGTTTTGCGCGACAACCTCGGTATGACCGGCACCAAGTTCGGATGCGGTTTGGCGCTCTGCGGCGCCTGCACCGTCCATCTCAACGGGGAAGCGATTCGTTCCTGCAGCACACCCATAGCGAATGTGGCGGGGAAGAGCGTCACCACGATCGAAGGGTTGTCCGCCGATGCCAGTCATCCCGTACAGCGCGCGTGGCTGGAGGGCGATGTCCCTCAGTGCGGGTATTGCCAGTCGGGGCAGATTATGGCCGCGGCTTCGCTTCTGGCCAGGAAGAAGCAGCCCACGGACGCCGATATCGATGAGGTGATGCGCGGCAACATCTGCCGCTGCGGGACATACCAGGATATTCGCCATGCCATCCATCGCGCGGCGGAGATTGCAGGAGGTGCGCAGTGAGTACGGCGTCAAGCTTGGAAAAGACAGCAGTCAATCGCCGGGGCTTTCTTAAGACAACTGCCGCAACTGCGGGAGGCCTTCTGATCGGCTTCTATCTGCCCGAAAGTTCGAGACTCGCGGCGGACGCCACGACCGACACCAAGCTAAATGCTTTCGTGCGTGTGGGCACCGACGATAGCGTCACTCTGACCATCCACCGGGCTGAGTTGGGACAGGGATCTCAGACCGCCCTTTCCATGCTTCTCGCCGAGGAGCTCGAGTGCGATTGGAGCAGGATTCGAACGGAATTCGCGAAAGTGGACCCGGCGAACTATGGCGTCTTCGGTTCGCCTGTCCTTCAGGGTGTGTTCGGCAGTCTGAGCATTCGCGGCTCGTGGGATCAGCTCCGGCAGGCCGGTGCAACCGCGCGTGAAATGCTCGTCGGCGCCGCCGCGCAGAAGTGGGGCGTCGACAAATCCCAATGCAGAGCCGAAAAGAGTTCGGTAATCAATACGGCGACCAATGCGCGCCTGAACTATGGGAGCCTTGCCGAAGCCGCAGCCAAAATGCCGCCTCCGGCCAAGGTCGCGCTGAAGAATTTCCAATCCTTCAAAGTGATCGGGACGTCGCCGAAACGCCTCGACACGCGTCTCAAAGTCACCGGCAAAGCCGATTACGGTATAGATGTGCGCGTGCCCGGCATGCAGTACGCCGTATTGGAGCGCTGCCCCGTATTCGGTGGCAAGGTCGCCAGTTTCGACGCAAGCAAGACGAAAGCCGTCTCCGGCGTGAAGAATGTAGTTCAGATTTCGAACGGCGTGGCTGTGATCGCCGACAACACGTGGTCCGCCATGGAAGGGCGGCGCGCGTTGAAGGTCCAGTGGAACGAGGGCGCGCTGTCCAATACCTCCAGTACGACCATCCACGCCATGTTTGCCGATCTTCTCACGAAGCCCGGCGCCGTGGCGTTGAACAAAGGCAATGCCGAGACGGCCCTGCCGGGCGCGGCGAAAACGATCGAGGCGCTTTACGAAGCGCCCTATCTTTCACACGCTCCGATGGAACCCCACAGCTGCGTGGTCGCGGTGCGGCCCGACAGCTGCGAGATCTGGGCTGGGACGCAAATCCCCAGCGCGGCGCGCGATGCGGCCGAGATGATCACCGGTCTTTCGAAAGACAAGATCGACGTTCACACATATTATCTTGGCGGCAGTTTCGGACGTCCGGGCCAGCATGTGGATGAAGCCATTGAGATCGCCAAGGCGGCGGGAATTCCGATTAAACTCACCTGGTCGCGGGAAGACGATATGCAGCATGACATCTATCGGCCCGCGTCGTTAACGAAGTTCAGCGCCGGTCTGGATGCCGATGGCTGGCCCGTTGCATGGAACGCGCGCGTGGCTTCGCCATCGTTCTCGGGATTGGACAAGGCGGGCGTCGACCGAAACGGCGTCGATGGAATCTCCAGCGTTCTATACGGCATCCCGAACATCCGTGTCGAATATCATCCGCCGGAAGCGGGTATCCCGGTCGGCTACTGGCGTTCCGTGGGTCCTTCGCAGAACACTTTTTTCACGGAAAGCTTTATTGACGAGATGGCCGCGGCGGGCGGCAAAGACCCTGTGGAGTTGCGCCGACGCCTGCTTGCCAACGCTCCGCGCCAACTTGCCGTTCTCAACCTTGCGGCCGAGAAAGCCGGCTGGGGCAAGCCGCTCCCCGCGGGAAGATTCCGCGGCGTCGCCACTGTGAACAGCCTCGGAGGCTTCAATGCGCAGATCGCTGAAGTATCCGTCGATAATAAAGGAAAGTATCGTGTCCATCGCGTGGTTTGCGCCGAGGATTGCGGGCAGGTCATCAACCCCGCCGGAGTCGTACAGCAGATCCAGGGTGGCATCGTGTTCGGCCTCTCAGCGCTCAAAGGCGGCATCACGATCGATAAAGGCCGGGTGCAACAGGGCAACTTCAATACATATGAAGTTCTGCGCATCGACGAAATGCCTGTGATCGAAGTGTATTTGGTGCCCAGCCATGAAACCCCCGGTGGGATCGGCGAGGCCAGCACGCCCGCGATCGGACCCGCCGTGGCGAATGCCCTATTCGCCGCTACGGGCAAACGCCTTCGCACTCTTCCCATTCGGCCGGAGCATCTCGTATGAAAACTCTATTAATCGCGCTCTCGATTCTGACGGCTTCGGCGTTTGCGCAAGCTCCTCCTGCAGGCAGGGGTGGAGGTCGCGGGGCGCCGCAACCGCAGACCATCCAGCAGGTCAAGCCCGGGCTCTACATGGTCGCCGGCGCCGGCGGCAATTCGACCTTCCGCGTCACTCCCGAGGGAATCGTCCTGGTTGACGGGAAACTCCCCGGTGACGCGAACTACAACGCTCTAATGGCGCTGATCAAAGGCGTCTCGGATCAGCCGGTCAAGTATCTCATCGTGACTCACCATCACGCCGATCACACCGGCAACAACCAAAGGTTCCTGGATGCGGGAGTGAAGATCGTCGCGCATGAAAACCTCAATAAGAATCTCGTCACGTACGTGCAGGATCCAAAACCCGCGTCGGCCAGCATTACCTATCCCGGCGCGGAGTACACGCTCAAGCTCGGCGGCGTGACGGTCGAACTGCACCACTTCGGGCGGGCGCATACGAGCGGGGACACGGTTGTGTACTTCCCCGATCTGAAGACGGTATGCCTTAGCGATACGGTGACCACGGGCACCACGGACCCTTTGATCGATTACGCAGGCGGCGGCAGCGCAACCGACTGGACCAACGTGCTCGCAGGCGTCCTTAAGCTGGATTTCGACGCGGCCATTCCGGGCAATGGAGACGTTCTCACGAAAGCCGATGTCCAGGCGTACAAGACGAAGTTCGACACCATGATCGCGAAAGCAGCGGAGTTGGTTCACAAGGGTGTACCCAAGGACCAGTTACTCGCGCAGCTCAAGACCGATAACGGCTGGGCGCCCAGAGTTCCGAACGTGGATGCGTTTTACGCCGAGTTGTCGAAGTAGATTGTAGGGCGGCCAATCTTGGCTGCAGCCGCCTTTCAGGCGGCTCCCCCTATTCCGTTGTCCAGGGATTGAAGATCTCAATCCCCAAGTCCCGAAAGTCTCCGGTATTTCGCGTAGCCAATATCAGCTCCCGGGCATGCGCAGTAGCCGCCAGAAACCCATCCATTACGCCAAGACCAATTCCCTGGCTTCGTGCTCTCTCGATAATGACTCCCCACTCCTGAGCGACAGAGACATCGACCGGCAAAATTCTTCCCTCAAACCGCACCTGCAGATCCTCCGACAGCCAAGCAGCGATCCGGTCTCGACGCCGCCCTTTCGCCATCCGTTCGAGTCCCCTGCGTACCTCTGCAATCGAGATCACGCTGATGAAGACGCGGTCCTCGTCGGCCTCAGCCATCCAGCGGATAACGCCGGCATGAGGCCGTGGCCTCACCCATTCTGAAATGACATTGGTGTCGAGCAGGAAACTCAAAGATCGATCTCACGGGGCTTTTCCCGATCCCGCTTGATCACAAGGCCGGAATTCCGCAAAGGCGACTCGGCAAAGAAGTCCGCCAGGCTCCCCTTGCGCTTTGTCTTACACTCCCACTCCTCCACGGATACAACGACGACGGCATCCCGCCCATTTCGCGTGATGGTCTGTGGCCCGGTTGTGAGCGCCTGCTCAATGACTTGGCTCAGCTGAGCCTTTGCCCTCGCGACGGTCCAAAGTTTGATTTTTCCCATCTGTGACTATTATAGTCACTATGGTCAACAGAGAACGGCTGGTTGTAATCACGGTTCGAATCCATGCCGGGGAGCCAGTTTCGATCAATCTGGCGCTCACACCAAGAAAAACAGAGTGACTCTTCGCCCGGCCCCGCTGGAGCCCCCCGCGGCTTTTCGGCTAGGTTCGTCCAGGCGAGTGACCGTGCTTGCTCGATAGAATTAGATTCGTGGACAGCTTCTTCAGGGCGGGCAACTTCGCTTGCGCAATCTATTGCCGCACCCGCGACAAGACGGATAAGCACAATACCAAAGGCCGAGAGTTCATGGAGGCGATTTGGCAGGAGTGCAGAGGATTTCTCGATCCTGACACCCCGAACCGGGCCACTGTGTCAATGCCTGGCGTGTTCTGGGAACTCTATCTTGCTCATGCGCTAATGAACGCAGGAATTTCCCTTCAGCCACAGGCTCGCACAAAGAAGAACCAGAAGGGGCCTGATCTCTTCGCTGACAAACCAGAAGTGTGGATTGAGGCAGTTCTGCCCGAGCCTGGGACGGGACCCGACGCAATGGAGTATCCCCCGATGGGCATTGCGTCCGACGTACCGGTACGCTCCTTCATCCTCCGGCTTCGTGGTGCCTTTGAAACGAAGGCCCGCATTATGGCGGAGTATACACGGACGGGATCGGTTAAGTCCGGACAAGCCAAGGTGATCGCAATATCCGGTGCGCTACTTCCTACTGCAATCGGTGAAGGGCCCGTTCCCAGAATTCTCCAGGCAATTCTTGGGGTGGGGAACCTCGTGTTAGACATCGCCCAGCGCACAGGAGAGATCGTCGGCCACTCAGTCGAGCACCGGGATGAAGTTCAGAAAAAGAGCGGGGCCGCCATTAACACGGCTCCATTCCTCGATCATACCTATTCACATATAAGCGCCGTCATATACAGCCCTTGCAACTGGGTGACCCACCCAGAGAAGCCCGGCCCTGACTTCACAGTGATTCACAATGATAATGCAGACGTAAAGCTGCCTCATGGCTGGCTGCCGATCGGGGATGAGTATTGGAGAGAAGGCGATAAGCTTCATTGGGAACAGCACTCCCCTCCAGCCGATGCGAACCCTGACGCGCCGCTCGAAGCCAGCGAATAGCCGCAAAGGTGACGATGATGAGCTTAAGACGACCGACGGTTCTGCCTACGCTCACGGCAGCGATGACCCTGGTGAGCTGCCATTCCGGTCCGTTAACGTCGGGGAACTCGCAGTCGCCCGGTTGGACCGTCGCAATTAATCCGCAGTTCTCCTGGGCCGCGGACTTCAGCGAAGGATTGGCGGCCGTCCGTGTCGGAGGCGGGGAGGGGGTAAGTGGGGCTTTATCGACAAACAGGGCAAATTCGTCATCAACCCTCAGTTTGGTGGTTTATGGGAATTCAGCGAGGGCTTGGTGGCAGTTCGTCTCGGAGGCGACGGTAGCAGTAGGGGTTTCATCGATAAGCAGGGCAAGGTTGTGATCATGCCCCAGTTTGAAAGCGTCTGGCCGTGGCGCTTCCAGGAGGGGCTGGCCGCTGTCGAAGTCGGGGACGACAAAACCGGCAAGTGGGGGTTCATCGACCACCAGGGCAACTTTGTTGTCCACCCCCAGTTTGACTACTCGTATGCCTTCTCGG
>Ga0182024_10001428_pt1 | contig 61670 bp, 41 predicted proteins | sample P32metaG_FD_120480 | JGI IMG/M metagenome (GOLD analysis project Ga0182024, IMG submission 120480) | Permafrost microbial communities from Stordalen Mire, Sweden - P3-2 metaG (Illumina Assembly) | ecosystem: Environmental > Terrestrial > Soil > Wetlands > Permafrost | place: Sweden: Stordalen...
CGTTACTGCCCGGGCGTGAGCCGCCGGCGGAGCGCCGCTATCGACAAGGAGCGCGCTTCTTCCGGGGCATCAGGATCAAATTCAAGCGAAGGATTGAGAACATTTCGGAGCTGTTCGAGCGCGGCCCAGCGGATATCCGATTGGTCGCTATACATGCAGTCGAGCAGAAACGTCGGATTCTGCCGTAGATGAGCCAGCTCTTTGGCCGAGGCCGGATCATACTGCATTAGAAACAGATCGATGCGGATGTTCTGCTCCGGCGAAAGCTTCGCGCGATCCATTCGATCCAGCACGTCAGCCGCGGCGCGACCGAGGGCTTTCAACTTTGCTGAGGCGGCATTGCGTACGCGATAGCTGGGATCATCCAGTTCCGACAGCAACGCCATGACCTGTTTCTGGACGGCGGGGTCAACGCGCCGCAGGCTGCCGAGCACCTGCTCGGCGACGCGCTGATCCGGCGCGAACACCATTTCCTGGCCCAACTGCCGAAGCAGGGGACGAAGGTAGCGCATCGTCTCGTCTGGCCGGTTCTGCACGAATGCGCTGAAGTCCGGCGAGACGAAAGTCAGTTGGTCCGATTGGCCGTTATTCACCGACGACGTCGCGACGCTCAATCGGATAAAATTTGACGGACCCGATCGCGCGGGCCGCAATTGCTCGAGCATGGTTTGCTCGAGCATTCCATCGTTCTGGTTGCTCTGGCTGATCATGAGCTGGCCCCGTTCGGCGTCCAGATTCACGTGCAACTCGACAACATGCCGCTCGGCCGGGAAGTCCATCAAATTCAGCTGGAACCGGTCGATCGTTGCCGTTCCAGGCTTGTGGTGAACGAAAACCTCCGCCGACCCAGCGATGTCGTCGAACGTGGCCATCATCGGGGTGTTGTTGGTCATGTCCGGCGCAGGGCTGATCAACTCGATCGAGCCACCATCGCGACGCAGATGAAACAGATCCTGAATGTGCAGAGTGCCCAGCGGACGCAGGCTTTTCTGGTAGCTCTCGATCTGGCTTTTTGCGCGCCTCCAGAGGGCCAGCGCATCGTCGTCCGCCGCGAAAACGGCGGGGCTGAGCGCGCCCAGGGCCAGCGCGACCGAGAAAAAACGGGCAAGACGACTGAGAGCCATGAATTCACCGCGCGGGGTTGGGTGATTCGACACGTAAGTATATATCGGTTCGACGGCGACTCAAAATTGTAGAGGTTTTCCCCGGTCAGACGCCATGAGCGGCGAGCCAGCGGGCCGCATGCTGCCGGAGAAGCTCTTCTGTACGCCGCATCGATTCGGATAGTGGTATCGACGGATCGCTGATCTCGACGATTTCGGTGATGCCGGCCGCTTGGGCGTCGTCTGACGAGACGCTCGCCTTGCCCACGACCGCAATACATGGCACGCCAAGTTCTTTGCAGAGTTGGGCGACAGCAACAGGTGCTTTACCGGCGAGACTTTGTGAATCGAGCTGGCCCTCGCCGGTGATGCACAGGTCGGCGCCGGCTAATCGGTCGCGAAGCTTCACGGCTTCCAGCACGATCGACGCGCCGGGGCGCAGCTCGGCGCCAAAGTACGCGAGCATCCCGAATGCCAATCCGCCGGCGGCGCCAGCGCCGGGCGTATTGGCCTCGGCAAGCTTGCCGGTCCGGGTCGCCAGTTCCAGCAGGGCGTTGTCCAGCCAGGCGACTTGCCGCGGCGTCGCGCCCTTCTGTGGCCCGAATACGGCCGCGGCGCCGTTGGGACCGCAGAGGGGATTCGTGACGTCACAAGCGACGGTGATCGTCAGCCGCTCGACTTCCGACCCGCGCCCGTGCTTGATGAGCACGACCTTGGGCATATCGCGTCCGCACAACGGCTCGGTGGGGGAGACGGGCTCGCCGTCCTCAAGCAGCACGGGCAATCCCGCGGCTTGCGCGCACCCGATGCCGGCGTCGGTTGTGGCGCTGCCCCCGACGCCGAGGATGATTCGACTCACGCCTTGCCGGGCGGCGGCGACTAGAAGCTCGCCGGTGCCGAACGTTGTCGTGTTCAATGGATTGCGACTGTCGGCGTCGAGTAGCGCTAATCCGCCGGCGGCGGCCATTTCGATGACCGCGGTTTGGCCGTCGCCCAGGATGCCGTAGGTCGCGTCGATCTTCATCTCCGGCAGCGGACCGGTGACGCGAGAGGTTAGCAGTCGTCCACTTGTGGCCGAGACCATCGCGGCGACGGTTCCGTCGCCGCCGTCGGCGATGGGGCAGAGGTCGATCTCGACGCCGGTGCGAACCGCGCGCAAGCCGGCGGCGATTCGCTCGGCCGCGTGCCGGGCGCTAAGCGCGCCTTTGAATTTGTCAGGAGCGACGACGATTTTCATTGCTTTGCGCTGGGTGCGTGCCTTCATTTCCCTCCACCGGTAGCCGGGGATTAGGGTGGGGGCGGTGCGCATTTGCCGTACAAATGCGAGCAAATCTTCGGCGGTGGCCGCGTCGGCCAAAAAGCATGCCGGTCATGCTGTGGAAGATGGCCCGCGCTTGTCAAATCCCACCCCTCCCCAGCCCCGGCGAACCGGGAGAGGGGGAAAGAGACCCGCGGAAAGTGTCACGCACCCCAAAATGCCAGGGCAATCACCGGTAGATTTCCGATCCTCAATGGGGCGTCAGTAATGCGATAAAGGTCGGGGAAGCGCTTCCAGCATTAGCCGCGTTCCTGGACTGAAAATGAGGATCGCCGATCTGCATGCGATTGCCCAAAAATGCTCGCTTGGCAAGGCGATCATTGCCGCCGGACGGGTCGACCGCTAGGATTGTCTTTTTCGCTGCTCTAACCAAGCCGCCGCTCTCGCGCCGGAGTTCCTGCGTATGCGTTTGACGGAAATATTAAAGCCTGAAAATATCAAGGTTCCGCTCGAGGCAAAGTCCAAGGCGGATGCGATCGCTGAACTGGTGAACGTTCTGGCCGCCAGTGGTGAAGTGACCGACGCCAAGAAAGTGCTCGATTCTGTCCTGGAGCGCGAGGCAACGCGAACCACGGGCATCGGCAATGGCCTTGCCATTCCGCACGGCAAATGCGCCGGCGCCGCCCACCTGGTGATGGCGATTGGCCGCCCGGCGACGCCGATCGATTTCCAATCGATCGATGGCCGCCCGGTGAATCTCATCTGGCTGCTGGCATCGCCGCCGGATCAAACCGGCCCCCACATCCACGCTTTGGCACGGATCAGCCGGCTGATGACGATCGATCGCTTCCGCCAATCGCTGGTGGCGGCCCAGACGGCGCAGCAGCTCTACGATGCCATCGTGCAGCAGGAAAGCACGCTCTAGGCGGGAGTCGCCGTGGGAACGGAAGTACTTTGCGGAGGCGGAAGACTTTGCTCGTCAGCCTGTTTTCGCACGGCTTTGACTTGCTGAATCTGCAGCCGGCCGATGATCTTGGTCAGTTGCGATCGTTTCAGACGTTCATCTAATCCATCATCAAAGAAGAAGAATCGAAGGCCGGTGCGAAGCGTATTGGCAGTCGTGGTGTCGGGCAGACGCAGGCGGCCCTCGACGAGCATTTCCATGTCATCGAGCCGGATTTCCACGCGAAGCCGATCATCGCGCGTGACGATCGGCGGCTTGCCATCCGTTCCGAAGAGAGTAATGCCCGCGCCGCCCATGCTGATATCGTGAATTTCGAGCTTGACGCGCTGTGAAGGAAGCGGCCGAATCTTCAGATCCGCATGGCGCGGGATGATCCAGCAATTCATCGTCAACTTGTTTTCCGGAACGAGCCGAACGCGAAATTCGTTGCGACGTTGAATAGCTTTTACTTCAGAAGGCAGTGCGAGCAAGACGCCATTCACGCGAGTGCCATCGGGCGTTGGGCAATCCGGTTTTGTGCGAACAAGCGTCGTCGCAAAGACGCGCCGAGTGTCACCGGCTTTGAATGTCACGCCAACTAGTCCGCGCAGAGCAACGGCTTCGTTGATTGCCGCTGTGTCATTGGGTGAATGAACCCAGACGCCCTCGGCGTCCTGCGAAAGGAATCGCGACTTGAAGTGAACAAGCCCACCGCGCTCAGTCGGCACCGAGAGCACCAGCCCCGCGCGACGCGCGACGCCGTCTGCCAGAAATTGCGTCGACTCCAGATTCATATGCGAGATACCTTGGGCGATAAGGATCGCTTCATCGTCGCTGTCGGCAAGAAGTGACGCCGAATTGAGCAAAATGAATGGATGGACCAGAGGCCCGATAAGTTGCCGTTATTTGCTGCTCGCGTAGAGCACGATGGCGCGCATTAGTTCCGTGCAGGCGGCGGGCTCGTAGCCATAAATTCCATCACAGGGCTCTCCCACTAATCCACCGGTGATGTCCTCGTGACTGTAGATCACGCGGACGCGCTTGTTGAACGTGATGCCACGGAGCCGAGGCTGGCGGGACGTGCGAAGCAGCGCTTCCCGCGCGAACGAGCGATACGAAATGCTATCCAGTGAAAAGCCCGGCTGCGTGTAGATCGGATTCGACGCCGGCAAAGGGTTATCGAGTTGTTTGGCGTCGTTGCCGAACATCGTGTGAAGCTCGCTCTCGACCGCCGCGGCGAATTCGCTGGATCCCCCGGCGGCGTCGATGATCAACGTGCCGCCGCCCTGTACGAAGCTCTTGATCTCCAGCCGCGCCGAATCATTCAGCGTGAATGGACCGGTGCCGGTCATGTGGGCGATCTTCACCGCCGCCAGAACACCGTCGCCGGGCTTGGCAGTAATCAGCTTGATATCAATCTTTTCGCGATTGTGCATGACCGCCGCGAATCGCTTCCAGCCGCCCGGCTCCGGATCGGGATTGTCGCCAACCAGCAATCGAGCGATCTTCAGCTTCTTCGTCGCGGTAATGGACTTGTCTGGCGTCACGATGTACGTGTCGCCCTTGTCCTGCATATGTTTCTTGTCGACGGTGTATTGAAAGATGTCGGACGCCACTTCGAAGAGCGGCGCTTTGGTCGTATCAGCGCGCGTCTGCCAGGCGCGGGAGCCGTCGGATTCGGGAATCACGAGCATCAGCTCGCGAATGCCGTTGCTCATGCCCGATATGATCGGCCGCGTGCGCCAATTTGCGGCATTGAACTGCTCGCGCGTGAAGATCGGATGCCGCGGGGGAAGTTGCCGAAACGTATAGGTTGGGAAAAGCTTCTTGCCCAGCGCCGTGAAACTGTTGGTGAATGCATCCTTACCGCAGTCGGCGTTGCCCAGGATCAGGCCGCCTTCCTGTACGAATGTGCGAAGCTTGTCGAGTTCCTCTTTGCCAAAATCGAGCGCCTGGCTTCCGGAGATATAGAGGATCGGCGCATCGTGCAATTCCTCGACGGGAACTTTCAGATTCACCACCTGCCAGTTCAGATCATTTTCGATCTGCCGGCCGGCCCATCGCGATAAATTCGCGATGTCGCGCGGGCGCTCGTTCCAGCCCCCGATCGCGTTGCTGTCGGCGCCTTTGGTTTCGTACTGCAGCTTGTTCATCATCACTGGCGCGCCCCCGCGACTGAGAAAAAGAAGTGCAAACGCGGTGTCGGCGACGATATCGCGATGCGGATTGTCGCCGGCGGTGCTGCGCCACGAGCCGTCGGGGCGCTGGGTCTTGACGATGTATTCGGCGCCTTTCTGGAACCAATCCGTTGAGCCGAAGTACTTGTGCCCGCTGGCGACGCCGATGCGCTCGATGCCGTAGAGCGTGTAGTAATCCGGGGTCTTTACCACCTTGTCGATCTCGTGATCCATCCATGCCAGCCCGCGCTCGATCGCCGGGTTCGGCGAAGCGCCAACGCAGATCGCCGAGTGATCGGTCGCGGTAAAATCCTGCGTGATGAAGAGCGTCGCGATGCCGGCGGCGGTCATCGCGGGAGTGATCTTGCGTTTGGGCGCGTTGTCGTATTTCCAGCCGCCTTCAGGCTGCTGCCATTTTTCCCACGCGTCCTGGGCGCGCTTCCAGTAATCGGTCGGGACTTCAGCGCCGACTTCGGTCAGCGCCCACATGCCGAGAACCGCATATTGGCTGTTGCTCAGATCCCAGAACAGGGTAGGGTCTCCTTTTGGCTCGCCATGCTGAGCGGGGTTGGGGCGCGCGGTGCCCTCTTGCGGGCCATAACCGGACGTGTCGGACCACTGAGGCACATCCGTACCGTTCTTTAAACCGGTGTAGTAGGTGTACAGCCCCGTTGAATCACCACTGCGGATCATGCCAAGATCGAGCATTTTGGCAGTGTGAGCGACAGTGAGCCTGATCTGCGGCGTCTCGGGAACGAAAAGCCAAATCTGCGAACTGATTCCGAGGCTGTAAGTCGATTGAAGATTTGCCTTGGTCAGAAACTCGATCGCGGGCTTGAGCTTTTCGCTCTGCGGATTCTCGCCACTGGCAAGCAGGCTGTAGACGACGATCGACGTCATCCCACCCCATTGTCGCATGTTGAACTGAATGTGGGGATTTACGCCGGAGTTGAACGTGGGCGCGGCGGTCGGCTCCCAGGTAAACGACTTGCCTTGCTTCGAATAAAGAAACGCCTGGGCTTTCTCGATGGACGCGTGAATCTCGTCGGAGCTGACGGCGAGCACGCGCGTTGAGCCGCAGAGTGCGAGCGCCACGCACAGCCAAACAGATGCCCATCGCGTCCGACGACGATGCCGGCCCATCACTGCCCTCATAGTGAGATGAAGCCCCGCTGCGTCTGGAATCTTATCAGATGCAGCCGGTTCCGTCACATGAAGTCTGCGGTGAGATAAATCATTTATGCTGTCAGTTGATTTTCCAGCGACGCGATTTGCCCGGCGATATCCGTATCCCTTTTTATGCCGGCGTCAATCGTTCGCACCGCGTGCAGCACCGTGGAGTGATCGCGGCCGCCAAAGTATCCGCCGATCTCTTCCAGGCTGTATCGCGTATGCCGACGCGCGAGCAACATGCAAACCTGGCGCGGGAACGCGATGCTCTTGTGGCGTTTCTTGCTCTGCAGGTCGCCGATGCGAACATTGTAGTACTTGGTCACGATGTCGAGGATCTGCTGGATCGTAATGCGGCGTTGCTCGGTGATGCCGATTTCGCCAAGGGCAGCCTTGGCCAGTTCAAGGTCGATGCGGCCTTCCTGCAGCATCGCCATGCCTTGCAGCTTGGTGACGGCGCCTTCGAGCTCGCGCGTGTTGTTCTCAACTTTCGCGGCGACGTAGCAGAGCACATCCTCGGGCAGCGTCAGTCCGCGCATGCGCGCTTTCTTCTGCAGGATCGCCAGCCGGGTTTCGTAGCACGGCTTCTCGATGCGCGCAACCAATCCCCAGTTGAAGCGACTGACCAATCGCTCTTCGAGCTCAGGAATCTCGCTCGGCGAGCAATCGGCCGACAGGATAATCTGCTTCTGCTGTTGATAGAGTGTGTTGAACGTGTGGAAAAGCTCTTCCTGCGTCCGATCGTGCCCGGCGAGGAAGTGAATATCGTCAATGACCAACAGATCGACATGGCGGTAGCGATGCCGGAACTGGTGCATGTCGCCGGTTTCGACGGCGAGAATGAACTCGTTAATGAACGAGTCGCACGAGAGATAGAGAATCCGGGCGTCCGCATTGCGCTCGAGCTGTTTCTGGCAGACTGCGTGCAACAGATGCGTCTTGCCCAGACCAACACCGCCGTGAACGAACAGCGGGTTGTACGCCGCTCCCGGCTGATCCGCGACCGCCACCGCCGCCGCATGTGACAGGCGATTGCACGGCCCGGTCACGAAGTTTTCAAACGTATAGTCGGGATTGAGGAGCAGCGGCGCTTCGTTGTCGCCGAACATTCCACCGTTCGGCAGATTGTTGCAGTGAAAGCTGACGGCGATCAGCCGGCCGGTCACGGCCTGGGCCGCATTGGTGAACGGCTGCTGGCATTGACCCTGGCAAAAGTTGAGTTGCGCCGGCGTGGCAACGGTGACCTGGATCACGCCATTGGTGAGCTGCCGTGGAATCATCTCGTCAAACCAGACGCGATTGAGCCCGGGATGATTCGTGCGAACCTGCTGGAGGATCAACTGCCACGAGCTCGGATCGAACGGCGGCGCTTCGAGCGAGCGACGAACGACATCCCGCGGTGGGCGCGCGGATTGACTGGGTTTGCCATCAGTGGGATTTCTGGCCGCTGCTCCGGAGCGGGCGGCAGTCGGCGATTGCGTCGTTACCATGCGATTGCGCCGTCGAAGTGAGCAGACGACGACTCCATTCGTGTTTTCTGAACTCGGTCTCCGGCAACGGGAAGTGGGTCGCTCCCCGCCGTCGAGCGTGCGGTGGGGCAATGTAGTCATTATTGCCGTGCACACAAAACTATTTTTTGCCGCCGACATTTCATGCACATTTGCCGGCTGAATCTCATTCATCGGCGCTGCGATGCCGCCGGCAAAAATGAAAAAGCGCGAACCGAAATGGCGCAATTCTCGCTGGAAAACCAGCACTTTTATGCATAGCGCGGCGGGGCGCGATCACTCGCCGGGCCGGGAATTTTTTTTCCTTGGCGGCGTCAAGCCCAGCTCGGTGAGCACCATCTTCAGGTCGCTCCATACCGCCGCTCGTGTCTCGATCGTTGGATTCCGCAACACGTAGGCGGGGTGATACGTCGGCATGAGTTTGACGCCGCGCCAGTTCTGCCACTGGCCGCGCATTTTGCCCATCGAAAGTTTTGTCTGAAGCATGTATTGCGTCGACGGCAGCCCCAGTGTGACGATCACTTTTGGTCGAACGAGCTCAAGCTGCCGCACCAGATACGGTGTGCATGTCGAAACTTCATCGGGCGCGGGAACCCGATTGTTGGGCGGCCGGCACTTGACGATGTTCGCGATAAAAACTTGACCACGCTCAAGGCCCATTCCGGCGATCATCTTGTTCAAGAGCTCGCCGGCTCGCCCCACGAAGGGCCGGCCTTGAAGGTCTTCGGTCTCGCCGGGCCCCTCGCCAATGAAAAAAATTTTTGCGTCGGCGTCGCCCTCGCCAAAGACGGTGTTGGTGCGCGTCTCGCACAATCGACATTTGACGCAGCCGCGAACTTGTGTCTGGTCGAGCTCATCAAGCAGCGATCGCTTTGTCTTCGTGTCGTGAAGTTCGCCGCCAAGGACCGTGATCTCGGAAGCCGGCGGTTGAAGCAAAGCCGCCAGCGTAGCGGGCGCGACGGCCGCTCGTGGAGCCGACAGCGGCTTGGCAGGTGTTGCCGACTCGTTTTCAACCGCGTTTGCCCCGCGCGATCGCGCTGGTCGATTTTTCGGCGCGGGCACGTCATTCAGGCCCGCCGCCTTCTCGCCGCGAAGTATCAGTCGCAATCGGGATTTCACGCCGGCCTCCATCAAGAACGTTCTCTACCACGAAATCGCGCCGATGAAAATCTCGTTAGCGCCTTACTTGACCACTTGACGAAAAAGGGCAAAATGGCGAAGATGTAGGCAGATAAACTGAGTGTTTTCAAAGCCACCCCGAACCGCAATGGCGGGTGTCCGACGTATCGGGCACACCGTAGCGGCCCGCGGCGGCTTTTTCGTTTTTAGCGGTCTTAATCGGACGGAGATTTCAATATGTCAACCAATCCAAAGAAGAAAGAATATCTTGCGAAAGTCGTCGAGCACTTTGACATCATCAAGCAGCCGAACATCGTTCCGCTCGTCGAATCGATGCGGCACATGGCGTACAGCGCCCGCGACCTGGCCCGCGCCGCCGACATCTATGATCGCATGCTTCGCGACAAAGAATGCGGCGTGATTCTCTGCCTGGCCGGGTCGCTCATCAGCGCGGGGCTGAAGAAGATCTTCGTCGACATGATCCGCAACAACATGGTTGACGCCATCGTCAGTACCGGTGCCAACATGATCGACCAGGATTTCTTTGAAGCCCTCGGCTTCCGCCATTACCGCGCCGATGATGACTTCAAGAGCGGCACCCGCGACGGCGAACTGCGCGATCTGATGATCGATCGCATCTACGACACGCTCATCGATGAAGAAGAGCTGCGCGTGTGTGACGAAGCGACACAGAAGATCTTCGATGAACTTGAGCCGCAGCCATACAGCTCGCGCGAATTGCTGCGCGAGTTTGGTGCTTATCTGGAAAAGAACGGCGGGCCGAAGACGCCCGACAGCATCATCTACGAATGCTACAAACGCGACGTGCCGATCTTCGTGCCGGCGTTCAGCGATTGCTCGGCCGGCTTCGGCATCGTCGCCCACCAGCACCAGCGCCAGGCGGCCGGAAGGCCGTCGGTCAGCTTCGATAGCGGCAAGGATTTCTACGAACTGACGCAACTGAAGCTGAAAACCAAAGACACCGGCCTGTTCATGATCGGCGGCGGGGTGCCGAAGAACTTCGCGCAGGACATCGTCGTCGCCGCCGAGATTCTGACCGATGCCGACGCGCCGATGCACAAGTATGCGGTGCAGATCACCGTCGCTGACGTTCGCGACGGCGCGCTTTCCAGCAGCACGCTGAAGGAAGCATCGAGCTGGGGCAAGGTTGACACCGTCTACGAGCAGATGGTGTTCAGTGAGGCAACGCTCGCGCTGCCGCTGATCGTCGGGTATGCCTACCACAAGGGCGGCTGGAAGGTTCGCAGCGGCCGCCAGTGGGCTCGGCTGCTCGAGCCGGCCACGGTGTGAGAGATGAAATTTGGAATCTGAAATTTTGAATTTGAGATTTCAGATTTATATTTGCTACCATTCAAAGCGCCGCACCAAATTGGTGCGGCGTTTTGTTTGGATCGCGACAATTCTGAAATCAATTTGACGCGCGATCGACGCGCGATCTACACGAGGCTCGCTGAGCCCGTCCAGTTCGATGCGATCGGCTCGGCGTCGCGCAGAAGCTGGTTCTGGGCGTCGCGAAACTGGGCCAGCGCGTAGACGGCGGCTTCGCGATCGCATGACCCGATCACGGTGCCATGCCGATCGTCGGTGCGGTCTTCCGACGGCTTCTCGCCGGCCGGAGACCACGTAGCGCGGAAGCAACCGAACACGAGGTTATGCTTGATGGAAAGTTCCAGGCCGGCCGCGACGAAGATTCGCTGAACCGCGATCACCGACGGATATGCCCGGCCGTCGGGAAGACGTTCAAGATCAGATCCGGTGGGACACCAGCCCGTGTCGAGCAATCGCTCAACGGCATAAACGAGGTTCATTAGGACTCCTTACCTACCGCCTGAATCAATAACCGCCCCCGCCAAGACTCTATAATTGACGATCCTCGTCGCAAAAGTCCAGCGGGGTAGTCGTTTCACTCGTAAGGTTTATCGTCAATGAGCCATGCCGACAACAGTGGGCCGGTCGTTTAACGGTCGACGCTCTCGTTGAGCTTGGATAACAATCGGTCAAAATCCAGCGGCTTTCGGAGGTAGGGCAGATGCAGGCCCCTTGTCTTGCGCGCCAAGGTTTGCTCATCGGTCGCGGTGACGAGAATCGCGTGGGTTTCAGAGCTGTGCGAGCGGAGACGGTCGATGAATTGCAATCCATTCATGCCCGGCAGATCCAGATCCACGAGTGCAAATTCAGGCCGGCATCTCGATTCTTGAATCCACGACAACGCTTCCTCGGCGGTACGAAATGACTCGGTCCGATAACCGGACGAGCCCAGCAGCCGCGCCAGCACACGCCGCGATGTCTGTTCATCTTCAACGATCAGCACATCGACGGGCGGTGCATCGTAAATGCGTGAAGAGGTCAGGACGTCTAACAGCATAGATTACGGTACAACAAACCCTGTGCCGCGACGAAGAGGGGGGCGGCGAGCGCAAGTGTGAAACACAGATGGGTTTAAAGCGGCTGTGCCGGGCGCTTCAAATATAGCGTCGTTTTCACACACTCGCAACATCGCTGACTCCGCCGTGTTACTTTCTGCGACCGCGAAGCGCAATGGTTGGTTTCATCTAACTCGAGTGTAGGAGCGAACGGAAGCGATGAATCTGATGAACTGGAAGCGCAATCGCGCGATTGGGCTGCTGATGCTCTTTCTGTCGAACATGGCCGCCGCGGGGCGGGCGCTGGCTCAAGAAACGCCGGTCGTACTCACCGAGGATGCCCGCACGGCGACGCTCGCCAATGGAGTGGTCTCCGTCACGATCAGTAAGGCCAATGCCAACATCCTCTCGCTCCGTTTCGCCGGGGCGGAACTCATCAGCCATGGCGGCGGTTACTGGAATGTATACGGCCATATCCCCGGCCAGCCGAGCACCCAGCAGAAAGGCGCTCGCTCAGACTTTCAAATTACTCAGAACCCTTCGAAAAACGGCGGCGCCCTCGGCGAGATTTCGCTTCGGTTTCCCTACTCGGGGCAGGACAAGACCGTGCCGCTCGATATTGAAGTCCGCTACACGCTGCATCGCGGGGACTCGGGGGTCTACGGTTGGACCCTCGTCGATCATGCGCCGCGGTACCCTGCCTTCAACATCGAAGTCAACACTGTCTGCCTGAAACTGAACCCCGATGTCTTCGACTTTCTTTCGATTGACAGTCAGAAGCAGCGGCAGATGGCCAGTCCGGAAGACTGGGTGAAAGGCACGCAGCTCAATCTTTTGGAAGCCCGGCGATTAAACACCGGCATTCGCAAAGGCGACGTCGAGCACAAGTACGATTACTCGATGATGTTTTCGCGAACTCCGGCCTGGGGCTGGAGCAGCACCCGGCGCAACGTCGGCCTCTTCATCGTCAACCCCAGCATTGAGTACCTGGGTGGCTCCGCTGTTTCGGTTGACTACGGCGGGCATATCGACGTCAAAGCATCCCTGCCGGCGGATCCAACGCTGCTGTTCATCTGGCACAGCCCACACTACGGCGGGCGTGGGATTCAGATCGGCGCCAACGAACATTGGCGAAAAATCGTCGGGCCGTTCCTGTTCTTTTGCGATAGCGCCGCCGGCCCCGAGGCAATGTGGAAAGATGCGATGGCTCGCGCGGTGCGGGAGCAAAAGGCGTGGCCATACAATTGGGCCGAGGCGCCCGGCTATGAGCACGCTGCGCAGCGAGGGAGCGCCGTCGGCCGGCTTGTCGTCCATGACGCCCAAGCGCCGAGCGCCACGGCGGGCGGCGCCTGGGTAGGACTGGCTCAACCGCCATACCAGGCCGATCTCGGCAAGGGGCCGATCACCATCGACTGGCAGACCGACGGCAAGCACTATCAGTATTGGGCACGCGCCGACGCGACAGGTCACTTCACCATTCCCAATGCGCGCCCGGGCAACTACACGCTCTATGCCTTCACGGATGGCGTGCTTGGTGATTTCAGCAGGGCTGACGTGCAGATCGAAGCCGGAAAAACGACGAACCTTAACGAGCTCGCCTGGATTCCGATGCGGTACGGCCGGCAACTGTGGGACATCGGCATTCCCAATCGCAGCGCCATGGAATTCCGCCACGGCGATCATTACTGGCAGTGGGGACTCTACAATCTCTATCCGGAGGAATTTCCCCACGGCGTCGACTTCATAGTCGGCAAGAGCGACTGGAAGCGCGATTGGAATTACGCGCAGCCTCCCATGCCCAACGGCAAGGGCGGCTGGACGAACTCCACCTGGAAGATTCGCTTCAATTTGGATCACGGTCTCAAAGGCACCGCCATCTTACGATTGGCGATCTGTGGCGCTCGTGGGGGCCCGGTCGACGTCGCGGTTAATGGGACGGGCGTTGGCGGCACCGGCGAGCTGCCGGAGTCCGGCGTGATGCACCGCGACGGCATTCGTTCCGCCGCATTGATTGAGCGAAACCTGAGCTTCGACGCATCGCTCCTGAAGTCCGGCGAAAATATCATCGCACTGACGAAACACGCCCGGAACTGGACGGATGGCGTGCTCTACGACTATCTCCGTCTGGAGTTGAAAGAAAGCAATCCATGAATCTTCGTGCGACGTTTCAAGTTGTGTTGGTGATCGTGCTAGCGGCGGCGTCGCTCGCTCTTGCAGCGGGGCCGACGGTCGATACGGATTTGCCTGTTTCGAAATACGTCGGCGTTTACACCCATCCACCAACCACGGTCGGCGCGCTCGATCCGGCAATCAAAGCCTACCGAATCCCCGACGGGCCCCTGATGGGAAATGGCGACATCGCTGTCGCCGTCGGCGGGACCGCCACGGAACAGACGTTCTACCTGTCGAAGAGTGATCTGAGTCAGTCCATGCGCGGGCTTGGGGGTCTGACTTACACATTTGACGGGGCTGCGCGTAACTCCGGTTATCGGCAGGAAGAGGACCTCTACCGAGCCGAGGTTCGATCGGTTCTCCCGCTTCAGCACGCCACGGTCAAAATGCGTTCGTGGACCGCCGACGATGGCAACATCCTGGTCACCGACCTGTCGACGACCGACGGAGCGCCGGTCAATATCGAGTTAAAGCTCTGGTCTTATCCCAAGGGAGCCGGAACACAAGCTGGGACCGACGACAAACTCTTATGGTCAACCCGCGAGATCGCCGCCACGATGGGGACGACCAGGCAGCCGTTCAGTTCCAAAGTGGCGATGGCCGTCCGCATCATGGGCGCACCGGCCGTGTGCTCGAGCGACAACAGGAACTCGTCGATCGCGCGGTTCACCGTACCGGCTGGCAAGACCATAAGGATCATCACCGCCGTCGCCGGCGGCTATTGGGTTGAAGACCACATCGCCCGGGCAAAAGAACTCGCGGCATCTCTCACCGACCCGAAGATCGACGATCTGTTCGCCGCTCATTTGCAATGGTGGAAGCGCTATTGGTCGAAATCGTCCATTTTGATCGACGACGATCTGGTCGAGAAGTTTTACTATGGCGCGCAATATGTCCTGGGCTGTTCGAGCAGAGCAGGAAGCGTCGCGCCCGGGCTGGCAGGGCCGTGGCACTTGAACGGCCCGATCTGCTGGTCCAACAAATACACGCTCGACTACAACTTTGAAGCGCCGTGGTGGGGCGTTTATTCCAGCAATCGACCCGAACTGGCGATGCCATACTACGACGTGATTCTGAAGCTCATTCCCGCCGGGAAAGTGCTTGCCAAAGAGCACGGAACCAAGGGCATTCTCTTCGGCGTCAATGCGCACGCGTGGGGTGGATTTACGGACACGCGAATCCTGAACATGAAGAGCAATGCTTCGCTGGCGGCATTGAACTTCATGATGCATTACCACTACACCCAGGACGAAAAATTTCTGGTCGAGAAAACCTGGCCGCTGCTAAAGGAACTGGCGGAGTTCTGGGAGGACAACCTCGTGCGCGATTCGGCCACCGGGCGATGGTCCATCCAGGATAGTGGAGCGCGCGAGGGCCAGAAGGATGACAATGCCATTACCGATCTCGCGTTTGTAAACGCGATATTCCGGTTTCTTCTGGAAACATCCGGCACGCTTGAGGGCAGGCAAGCGCCGGACGGAATTATCCACATCAGCGCAGAGCGGAAAGCCAAATGGCGGAGCTACGTCGATGAGCTGAGTCCTTTTCCAACGATGATGCTGAATGGCAAACAGGTTTTCAAGGAGGCGGAAAACCGCAAGAAGATGAACCTCGGCGGCGCCGGGGACAACAGCGACGTGTTGGATCATGTCTTTCCCGGCGAGGCGCTGAGCCTCAGTTCCGACCCGGCGTTGTTGCAGATCGCGCAGAACACCGTCGCGGCGCTCAATCCCGATACCGGCAAGGCTTCGTGGTTCCAGGCCAACAGCTTTCCGAAAATCTACACCCAGGCGGTGCGATCGGGTTATCCAGCGGAGCAGATCATCGCGCATTGGAAACTGCTGCTCGCGGGTCGCCAACCTTACGATGATCGCGGCGACCATGCGCTGCTTCGAGACAATCTGACAATCAACCCGCCAGCACATTCCTTCGAATCCGTAGGCGCGATCGAGGCGATCAATTCAATGCTGCTGCAAAGCCAGGATCATGTGATTCGCGTGTTTCCAAATTGGATCGAGGGCAAGAACGCGTCATTCCGGAATCTCCGCGCGTACGGGGCGTTTCTCGTCTCCAGCGAATACAGGGATGGCACGGTAACTTACATCGATATTGTCAGCGAAGCCGGCGGCGCCTGCACGGTAGCCAATCCGTGGATGGGCAAGTCTTGCCGGATCATACGCACGGATTTGGGAAAGCCAGGAGACGTTGAAGCACGCAGTGAACCAAACGAGATCGGGATTCAAACTGAACGGGCGGGCCGCTACCGTCTCGAGTTAGTGGCGCACGGCTCGTAAAGTTTGCGGAAGGCAGCGGGCTTTTTTCTGTAGCTCGTGAGCTTGCTCATCGTGCTTTTAACGCGAACAGGGAACAAGTTCGCTGGCCACACCAGAAGTATTTGCGCTTAGCTTGACCGCTTCTCGCAGTAGTCCATCAGCCGGGCGATCTCGACGGGGAGATTCTTGCGGTGAACGATGAAGTCGAGGAATCCGTGCTGCTGCAGGAACTCGCTGCGCTGAAAGCCTTCGGGCAGCTCCACCTTAATCGTATTCCAGATCGTTCGCGGGCCGGCGAAGCCGATCAGCGCTTTGGGCTCGGCGATGATGAAGTCGCCGAGCATCGCGAAGCTGGCGGTCACGCCGCCGGTGGTGGGGTCGGCCAGTAAGCTGATGTAGAGCTGTTTGGCGTCGTCCAGCCGAGCCAGCGCGGCGCTGGTCTTGGCCATCTGCATGAGCGACAGCGCCGACTCCTGCATGCGCGCGCCGCCCGAGCAACTGACGATCAACAGCGGCAGTTTCTCATCGGCGGCGGCTTCAATCGTCCGCGTGATCTTCTCGCCGACGACGCTTCCCATCGAACCCATCATGAACGTCGGATCCATCGCCGCCATCATCAGCGGCCGGCCGCGGATAAATCCCTTGCCGCAGACCACCGCGTCGCGATTGCCCGACTTTTTCTGCTCATCGCGAAGTCGATCTTTGTAGGCCTTCTTGTCAACGAACTCCAAGGCATCGACCGGCTCGATATCGTTGTAGCGCTCTTCGAAACTGCCTTCATCCACAAGCTGCTCGATGCGTGTTCGTGCTGAGATGCGGAAGTGATGCTGGCAGTTCGTGCAGACGCCCAGCGCCTCCTCGACGGCTTTGCGAAAGAGCATCTCGCCGCACTCGGGGCAGCGCAACCAAAGGCCTTCGGGAATCCCTGAATCCTTCGCTGCTTTCGGATTATCACTGGCGCTTTGCGACATCAAAGAACTACTCAATCTTCCTACTTTTCAAGCTGCGCGCGCAGTTCGGCGATCGCTTCCCTGCGGTCGGGCTTATCGAATATTCCACTGGCGACGACGAACCAATCCACGCCGGCGTCGCGTGCTTCGCGGAGCGTGCCGACGTGCAAACCGCCGTCCATTTCCAATCGCTGATTGCTGCTCAATCGCTTGCGAATTTCGCGCGCTTTCGGCAGCGCCTCGGCCATGAACTTCTGGCCCGAGAATCCCGGCACCACGCTCATTACCAGCACCACATCCACAAACTCCAGCGCCGGCAGAATCCGCTCGACCGGCGTCGCCGGGCTCAGCGTGATTCCCACCCGGCAGCCCAGCTTGCGAATATCGCGCGCCGTCGCCGCTGGATCGGTCACCGTTTCCACATGAAACGTCAGGCTCTGCGCGCCCGCGTTCACCAGAGCCGGTGCATATCGCAACGGCTCCGAGATCATCAGGTGCGCATCGAGAAACGCCGTCGTCGTCTGCCGCGCCGCTTTGGTTACGGCGGGTCCGAAGCTGATGTTCGGCACGAAGTGGCCGTCCATGATGTCCAGGTGCAGGAAGTCGGCGCCGCCGCTCAGCACATCATCGATCTCCGCCCCTAGCTTGGCGAAGTCCGCCGACAGGATCGACGCCAGGATCATCGGCTTGTCCAGGCTGAACGGGTCTGATGTCATGGCAGTCTCCACCGGCTGAGCGTCACCGATTGCAATGGAATGCAATCAAATGCAATGTTTTACGGGGGTAAATCGATGCAATATCTTTCCTATATTACCCAAATTATCTAAATTTCGACTGTCTAATCGAGGATATCCAAGGTCGAAAAGTGACCGTTTTCAAGGAACTCCAGCGACGCGCCGCCACCCGTGCTGACATGGCTGACTTTGTCGCTGAGGTGCATCTGCTCGACGGCCGCCGCGCTGTCGCCGCCGCCGATGACGGTGATTGCGCCGTTCTTCGCGGTCGCGTCGGCGACCGCTTGAGCCACCTGTCGCGTTCCTTCCGCGAACGGCTTCTTCTCGAACACACCCATCGGGCCGTTCCAGATGATGGTCTTGGCCTTGGCGATTTCCGCCTTGTACAGCTCGCGCGTCTTCGGCCCGATATCGAAGCCTTCCAGATCAGCGGGGATATTTCCTTCGACAACCTTGGTTTGAGCCGTGTCAGTCATCTCGGATGCGACCACATTATCTACTGGCAGCTTGATCTTCCCGCCGGCCTTGGCCAGCAACTGCCTGGCCAGGTCCACCTTGTCGCGTTCGACCAGGCTCTTGCCGACCGCCTTGCCCTGGGCGAGGAAGAAGGTGTACGCCATCGCGCCGCCGATCAGCAGCGTGTCGGCTTTGCCGAGCAACTGCTCGATGACGTTGATCTTGTCAGAAACCTTGGCGCCGCCCAGGATTGCCACGAACGGCCGCTTCGGATTGCTGACGGCTTCGCCCAGGAATTTCAGCTCTTTCTGAATCAGCGACCCGATCACCCGCGGCTTACCCTTCATCGCCTGCGGAACGCCGAACGTGCTCGCGTGCTCGCGATGCGCGGTGCCGAACGCGTCGTTCACGTAGACGTCGCCGAGTTTGGCGAGCTTCCCCGCGAATCCCGGCTCGTTCTTCTCTTCTTCCTTGTGGAATCGTAGGTTTTCCAGCAGAAGAACCTGGCCGTCTTTCAATTCAGAAGCAGATTTCTCAACCTCCGGCCCCACGCTGTCGGTCGCGAATTTCACCTCACGACCGGGCAGCAGTTCCCGCAGCCGATCCGCGGCGGGCTTCAGCGAATACTTCGGCTCCGGCCCACCCTTGGGCCGACCCAGGTGCGACATCAGAATCAACCGGCCGCCGCGTTCCAGCACGCTCTTGATCGTCGGCAACGCCTGCACGATTCGCCGATCATCAGTGATCTTCGACCCATCCAACGGCACGTTAAAATCCACGCGCATGGTCACGCGTTTGCCCTTCACATCGATGTCAGCAACGGTCTTTTTAGCCATGTTTTCGAACTCCTCACACCTGTCCGATTCAAGTTGAAGGGGCGATGCTATGCGATGGTCGGTTCAAGTCAAGAAATGCTAATCAGCTCTGGATCCAACTGATTCTGAAGTTCGCCAGACGGAAGAGAAGAGTGCTTTGGCACAAATGCTGACGCGGCATCGCTGACTAACGCTGATGCGCAGCTCCGCGTATCACCCGTGCGCATCTCGTTTGTCGGCACGCTCAAGATCCCGCGTTGTCGAATTCCGCTCTGTCCGCGGCAACGCAAAGCGCGTTTGCAGTGGTATCAGGCGTTGATTGAGGAAATCGCAACCGAACTGCTGCCGCCGCGCCGCAACCGCATCAATCCCCGAGCGATCAAACGAAAGATGAGCCGATGGAAAAAGAAACGCCCCGAACACCGCAACTATCCCCAGCCAAAACATGAGTTTGCCAAGAGCATCGTTATACTTCGTTGAACGGTATTGCGCTTAGCCGCGACGCCGATCAAGTTGCGTTGGCGAGCGCATCGTATGCCTCGAGAACGCGCGATGCGGCTGATGTGGGCGTGAAGCTTCCTTCGTCGCCGTCGGTCATGCCTTGGAAGGTTGAGAGGATGTATTCGGCATCCTCGCGATTGATGCCGTAGAGATGGAAGTACGCGGCGTCGAGTTCGGCGCGAAGCTCGGCCCGCTCCGGCTCCTTCCATTTGTGCACGCCTTCCTTGAACCCCGCCGCCTCCGCCAGCGGTCGCATGTCGTCGGCCGTGCACGTCAACTTCAACACGCGTTCTGAAATCCATTTCTCCAACGTCTGCTTCTTGTCCCATGGGCAGCGATCGTCGTAGGTGTCGGGCGGCAACACTGGGAGCTGCTCAACGATGAAGAAATTCATGTTAGCGCCGCCAACTTTTTGCCTGGCAACGAAGTCAAATACCAAGGCGTTAAGGTTTCCGAGGAGACACGAAAACCGCCGCCATGAAATCTCTCCCTCATTTAGAATCAGCGGCAGTTTATTTGAGAATGCGGCGAAGGGAACAATGCACGCAACCATTGTCCGCGTGTCGTTAGCGCGCGCGATATCGTGGAAAGCTATTGCCGCGACCTTAAGGGATTCGGCTGAGCGGGCCTCGACCTCCTTGGCGTCCACCCACCAACGGCCCGCAGGCAGAAATTCTGGATTCTGATGCTCGACGAGCGACGCCGACTCCGCGCTGTAACTCATGTACCAGTTCTTTGGGTTCATGACGACCTTAGTCGCTCGGTGGTCATAATCACGCGTCATTTTCGCTTCGAGAAGCGGGAGGAATTCGCGTTTCCCCTTGACCCAACGATTCCCAGACAAGCTATAGTTTTGCGCATTGAGCTTGTCGGGGGTGATGAAGTGCTCGGCGTCGTTGGTTTGGTGAAACATTGTCGAGAACCGGACGCCCCACGCGTTCCCGCCCGCTGCGCGTGATCTGTCGATCAAAATGGGAACTCGTCGATAAATGTTTCGGGTTAGGTCGGCGTCCCGATTACTGCGAAAAATTGGTGATGTGAGCGTGTTTGGGTTCATCAGCTTGAGATCGGCGGCGGTAAGCCTGACGTGCCGACTGCGCAGACTAAGATCCGCCATTCGCTCGGCCCAGAAGACGAAGTCCATTACGTCGGAACGAATATCTGATCCATTCAACAGAAGGATGCAAAATTTTAGGCGGCCTTCGACGTCTGGGAACAACCCAAATCGGTTGACAAAGTCATAAACGGCCCGCAACGCCTTCGAGGATACGACTTCGGCGAAAAAATCCTTCGTTGTAGCATCTGTTGCTATGCCGGATGGAAGGAGGACGCCGATGCGACCCAGCGGGCGAACGATTTTCCGCGCGAGCTCCGCGAATACCATATAGGTGTTGATGTCACCGCGCCCTGTCAGCGGGTACTCGCCACAGCGGCGCACATGTTCGAGCATGCGCTCGGCACTCGCTTTCGCAACCTCGTATTCTCGATAGAGGGCTGGGTTCTTTAGTTTCATATTTGCGATCAACTTACGTCGTTCGGCGGCGTTAACCGCACTCGCGATTTCGGGCGCGCCGAACGCGAAGAACTCCCGTTCCTGTAACTTCAGCCGCTCCCACGGCGGGTTGCCGATGACGCAGTCGAAGCCCGCGCCGCCGGGACGTTGGAAGATGCGCGGGAAGGCTTGCTTCCAATCCATGGCCCGCGGATGAACCGCCGGGTCGGTGACCAGGCTGTTGCCGCAGACAATGTTGTGGGACAGGTCGTCGAGCCGTCGGCCCTTTCGCGCGGAGCGAATCCAGAGCGCGAGTTGCGTGATCTCCACCGCTTCGGGGGAGAGGTCAACGCCGTGGAGGTTTTCGGCGAGGATCATTTCGGGAATCGCGCTTGCCCACGTGGACGACGGCTTGCCGGTGTGGCGCGCCAGGTGCTCGACGAGCGTCTGGTACTCTTCTTCCAGCAGCTCATACGCGGCGATCAGGAACGCGCCGCTGCCGCACGCCGGATCGATCACGGCGACCTGGCGCAGCGTGTCGAGGCATTCCTGCCAATAAATAGCGAAGGCGTCCGAGGGCGGCGTCCGCATCGATAGCGCCGGATCGACGTTGTGCTTTTTGGCCAGCGCGGCGAAGCGTTCCTCGATCACGACGCCGATGGTGTGCTGGACGATGAAACGGGTGAAGTCGGGCGGCGTGTAGTAGATGCCGAAGCGCTTGCGCTCGGCGCTCTTGGGCATCGTTGGCCCTGCTTCGATCGGGGTCGTGAAGAACGCGCCGCCGATGCGGATCTTCTCGATCTCGCTGACGCTCTTCTCAAACAGATGGCCGAGCACATCAACGTTGACATCCTCGGCGAAGTCATATTCGCCGATCTCGTGGAAAACGGTCGTCCATTGGTCCTCGAGATTGAGCTTGTCGACGTTGTCGTCGGCGGCGAAGAGACCGCCGTTGTAGCCGGTGGGCAGATCGAGCGATGGATGGCCCTTGTCGATCGCATGGAACATGTCGAGGAAGTTGTTCCATCGTGGATTGGTGACGCGAGCGAGCGGCGCGACGTTCTTCCAGGTGGACTCGATGAGCTTGTGCGGCAGCAGGCCGCGATCCTCGCAGAAAGCGACGAAGATGATTCGGTCGAGCAGTTTTTGGGCGGCGCGGAGCGCTTGATCCTGGGTCTTGCCGTGATTGGCGATCAGGTGCTGGATCAGGGAAATACGCTGATCTGAATAGTAGATGTAAAGCTTGTCGCCGACCTCGCGCTGGCGGTTCTGCGTGCGCTGCATGAGTGCGAGCGCGCGCGGAACCTTGACCACGTTTGATGTGAGCAATCCATTGCGCTCAAATAAGGCATAGAAGCGCGCGAACTCCTCGGGGTCGCGCAGCTTCTGCAGCTCGAAATGCTCGAACGCCTGCTGCGTCTTGTCGCGGTGATAGAGACGAAACGAGACGAAGTTGGAGACAATTCCCCACGGGCAGTCCGGCAGATTGTTCAAATAGTCCCAACATTGCTGCACGGGCGTGCGGCCATCGAACTTGTCGTGATCGAGGTCGGTTGCCGCGTCTTTCAACTCGATGACCGCGCGAATGGACTCGGCTTTGACCGGCGGAAAGTGCCCGAGAACGCCGTCGGGAGTGCCGACGCCCGAGACGTAGAATTTCTTCTCGTAGAAGTAAGCATTAGGACTCGTCGTCGATGTCAGATAACGCAGCGCCTGACCGAAAACCTCGGTGCGAAATGATTCGTCGAGCGAGGTCTCCGACTTGTTGAGGTGCCCGGCCGACTCCAGATCGGCCCAGCGAACGAGAATCTTGTGCGCGGCGTCTCGATCGCCATTGATGTTGATCGGCTTCTCGGCTTCTTCCCTAAGAAACCGCGGCAGGACCAGCCAGCGATGCCGTTTGTGCGCCGTTCCGCGGAACAAATGGCCTGAGTCGTGGATTCCAGCGATGCCCGGCTTGGTCTTTTTCATTCAAAAATGCAGTATGGCGCTTCGCCCCTCGCCGGAGGTTCGATGATCGCTGCCAATATAGCGAAGGCATCCTTCACTGGAACCAGGACGAGGAGTCATTTCCCGTTGCGAACGACGAAGTCATATCTCGTCTTCATCGTCAAGTTCGAACGCAGTTTACCTGCGCGCCCGCTTACCCGCGACGCGCACAGCGGGGCGCTGGTAAGAACCATCGTGCGAAGCTCGTTATGTCTTCCGCGTGGGATAGAGAGACGAGAAAGAAGGAGCTGCACACGATGTGTGTGAGAAGGCTCCGCTATGCGCGTTGCGGCTAACCGGGCGCGGAGGTTTACCGCCCGGGTCATGCGGTTTGAATCTTGAAGTCGCCGGGGGCGACGTTTTGTTTTGCGAGCAGGGTTGGGATGTCGCTGCTGGTGGTGATTTTGCGAAGTGAGAATCGTTTTCCGCTGGCGGAGCCGGAGATTGCTTTGGCGGTGTGGAGGGTGATGCCGAAGGGCTGGCCGTTGTTGTTGGTGGTGATCTTGCCGAGCGACATCGTTCCGACGGCGCCGGCCGCGATGTTGGCGGCGGCGAAGGTGCTGCGAATGGTCAGGGCGGTCAGCTTGTTGGTGATAGCCCAGGTTCCGCCGGCGATGGAGCGGGCGCGGAATGAGCCGAGGGTGGTGAGGTCGAGGGCGTCGCTGAAGACGCCGGTGAAGGTCGCGGTGGCGATTGACGGCGCGCTGATCGAGCCATTGGTGGCGGTGGCCAGCGTCAATTGCTTGATGTTGCCGGTTGCGGTCAGGCTGCCGGTGAGATTGGCTCCGCCGGCGGTGAGCTTTCCGAGCGCGCCGGTGATTGAGATCGCACCGAGATTGATCACCTTGTTGCCGCCCTTGGTGGTGATGGTGATCGACGTGCCGGCGGTGGTGCCGGTGGCGGTTAGAGAATCCAGCGTGGCCGTTGATGAAACGGTGGTGACGCCGCGGACGGTGGATTGCGAGAGTCCAGTACCGCCGAACGAAAGGATGGCTGAGCCGGGACCTTTCCAGACGATGGTTGCGAGGGTTCCGTCGGCGTCGCGGAACTTGAGCGTCTTGGCGGCGCCAGCGCCGAGGTTCACGTCGAAGCCGCCGGACGCCGCGGCCGCCGCGGTTGTCGCGGTGGCGACGTTGGAGAAGTTCGAGGCGACGCCGCTGGCGGTGGCCTGAACTTCGTACACGTAGATCGTACCGGAGAGAAGCCCGGTGTCGCCGTAGCTCGTTGTGCCGGCCGCGATGGTCGCAACCTGGGCAAACGCGCCGTTGCCGAGGGCGCGGAAGAGAACAAAGCTGGCTGCGCCGCCGCTGTTGTCGGTCCAGGTGAGGTTGATCTGGTTTTGGCCCTCGGGCGTTGCGACCAGGTTCGTCGGCGTCGCCGGCGCGTTGGCGGCGGTGGCCGCGGTCGTCGCGCTGGCCGGCAGGGTGTAGCCCGAGTCACCGGCGTTGTTAGCGGCGCGGACACGGTAGACGTAGGTCGTCGACGCATCGAGCCCGATGTCGGTATAGCTCGTCACAGTCGCGCCGACGGACGCGATTTGAACGAATGAATTTCCGCCGGTGGAGCGTTCGATGAGGAAGCCGGTCTCGTCGGAGGAGTTGTCGACCCACGCCAGATTGATTGACGATGAGCCGGCGGCGGTCGCTATCAGCCCGGTCGGCGCAGCGGGAATATTTCCTGCCGAGATGGTGATCGGTGCGGCGAGGGTGAAGCCGGAAGCGCCGCTTCCGCTGACGGCGCGCACTTCGTAGGTGTAAGTTCCGCCGGCGGATAGGCCGTTGTCGGTGTAAGTAGTTGCGGTGATTGCGGTGGCTACTTGCGAGAAGGTCGAGTCGCCGGAGAGTTGGCGGAAAACATCGTACGAGGCTGCGCCGGCCGAGGCGGCCCAGGTGATGACCGCGCTGGTTCCCTGCGGCGTGGCGACGACGCTTGCCGGCACCGGAGGGCCTACGAGAATCGAAGCGGCGGCGCCTTCCGATTCGCCGGACGCGTCGACGGCGGTTATGCGGTAGTAGCTGCTTGCGCCGGACGGTGCCGAACCATCTGCAAAGCTGAACCCGGAGACGGGCGACGTATTTAGCAGCGCGTAAGTGCCGTTCGGCGCGGTGCTGCGATAGATGTTGTAGCCTTGCAACGTGGGGTCGCTGACCGGTGTCCACTCGATCGTCACGCCGCCCTGGCCGACGGTGGCCGAAGCTGTTTGCGGAGCGGGGGCCTGGATGGTTGGCCGCATGTTCGACACCAGATAGACGTTGTCCTGGTAATCGGAGTTGTCGTATTGCGTGTTCTGATAGTCCATCACCATCAGCCAGGTGTTTGGAATGAGATTGCCGGTGGCGTCGCGCGCGGGATAGAAGCGGACGGCGTGGCCGGACCGGCCGTAGGTGTTGATGTCGGTGGTGTTGAGCGCGTTGTCGCTGCGCTCGCCGTCGAGATACCAGCCGAACGCGCCGGAAGGCGTGAAGCTGCCGCTGGCGGGAACCGCCGTTGAACCACCACTGGCGTAAGGAAGCACGGATTGGCCTTCCCCGGTTACGGTGTGGAAAAGTGCCTTGACGTTGTTGGCGCTGCCTTGCGGGTACCAGCCGAGCAGCGCGCTGGTCGCGAAGGGCGGGTTTTGGGAGAGGTCATACTGGCTGTGATATGAGTCGAGTTGCACGACGCTGACTGGCAGCGTTGGATCGGCGGCATTCCAATAAGCGGATTGCGATTCCTCGCCGTAGTAGACCGGCGACTTTCCATTGTTCGGGAAGTCGGGCTGCTGAGAATTGGAAATCGTGGTGCCATAGCCGAACATGCTGTTCACGATCGTCTGCAAACCCGGCTCGTTTTCGTTCTCGCTGGTGTTCTGCCAGTAGCCGGCCAGTTGAACGACGCGCGCCGGATTCACCGGATCGTTGCTGCTGATCGTGAGCGCGCCGTTCCATACCCCGCCGGCAGCGATGACAGAGATGCCGTTTACCGTCGTCGTGTCGTTGGTCTGATTGTTCGTATGCGGTGGATCGCTGACGGCAATGAATTTGATGCTCAGGGTCAGTGATCCGCCGGGCTGCACGACCGCCGGCAGCAAAGGTGGATTCGACAATTGCCAGTTGGTCGTGTCAGAGAGGGTTAGGCCGGTGATATCGAGCGGCGAGTCGCCGGTGTTGGTGACAACAAGCGAATTCGAGTCGTGCACGATATCGGTGAACCCGGCGGGATCCTGCGGATCGCGATTTTGAATGCGGTTGAAGACCAGCCGCGTTGTCGATGGCGCGCCTTGGGGATTGGTCAGGCCGAGCACCGCCGCACCCGTCGCGTCGGCCGCGGGCTTCACGTTGTTGATGATCCCGACGAAGTTGACGAAGCTGTTGTATTGCGGCCCGTTGTAGTCCTCAGACGCGACTACATACGCATTGGGCACTACGGAGCCGTCGGCATTCTCGAGCGGAAAGAATCGAAACTTCTGCGGGTGCGATGGATCCAGTGTGTTAAGCGCGTTTTCGCTGTAGTGGGTGTCGGGCTTGCCGCTGGAGGTCGTCGTACCGGGATAGGTGGCATATAAGCCGAACGTGCTCGCGCCCGGATCAAAACTTGTTACTCCAAACGCCGTGGGATTGACCGTCTGGGCGTCGGATTGGCCGATGGTGAACAGTTCGGTCAGATCAGTCGCGTCGCCGGGCGTGTAATCGCCGAAGCGGACGGTCGGCTGGGCCGAGGCGTTGAAACTGGCCAGCGGGGTGATCGTGACCGGCCCGCTGCCGGCTTTCACGAGCCGCGGCATGGTCACTTCCGTGCTCGACGGGTCTGGATTGATCGGGTACTGGCTATTGAGGTAATTGCTGTCGTTGGGGCCGGCGCCGACAATTGTCGGAATATCGTTGGCGCGAAGAATCTGAACGAGCGAAGGCTCGTCGGTCCCGAATTGGCCGGACGTGCTGAGGCCGTGCAACTGAACGGAAACGGTGGAGTCGCTGGTCTGCACCTGGAGGATTGCCGACTGAAACATTACGCCCACTTGTGATGCGGTGTACTGCAGATTCAAAGTGAACGACTGTCCTGGCGCGAGGCTCGATGGGACGCTGGAAGGATTCGTGATTGAAAAAGCGCCCGGAGTAGAGACCGCTTGTTCCGATGCGGCATTGGTGTCGGCGATGATCGTTACAGCGCCCGTCGGGATCGTTTCGGCGCTGGATCCCGTGTTTGTGAGCGTAAGCGTGTCGACATGGCTCGGCCCAGCACCTGACGTCCCGGGAATCGCCGAGTTGAAGACAAGTACCGATGCACTTGCCGCGACCGACAGAAGACGCCTGTCTTCCAACTTCTCGGCGGTGATGTTTCGGTGTCCGTGATAGCTATTGGTCTTCCGCTTCTTGATCCGCACTTCGATCTCCTCCGAGGCTTACGCTTTCCGAGTTGACTACCAACTTGAGTATACCGGCCCAAGCCCGGTTACGCCGGGGATGAACCGGCAAATCTGCTTTGCAGTTCGTAAAGCACTGTAAACAAATAATTTCCATCGAAACCACAGATCGCGAGCGGTCTTTTTCGAAGGGCCAACGGGGTCCTGATTGGCAGAAAGCTGGCATCCGGCGGACGCGTCTGAATCAGGAATTTGAATTCGCTCGATCTTCCGCTACCGTCACGGATTCCACTGGCGTGAGGGCATCCAAATCTTTCGGCGGAACTAACGACCATCGCCGATGACGGTATCTCTCTTCACAGACGGACTCGACCGCTATGCAAATTGTTACAAGTACCGACCCACACTGGAATATCGGTGTCGGCGGATGGTGGGATGCTCTGGGAATTGGGTTGGCTTTGCTGAGCCTTGGGCTGCTGGCTGGCTGCGAAGTCGGGCCGAATTACGGCACGCCGCAACAGCACATGCCCGCTCACTGGGTTTCGCCGCCGACGACCCAGGCCAGCATTACCGTGCAGGAGAAGGTCGATGTCGCCAAGTGGTGGACAACGTTCAATGACCCGGAGCTCGATTCGCTGATCCATCGCGCCCTGGGCGAGAATCTGGACATTCAGCTCGCGACCCAGCGCATTCGACAATCCCGCGCCGCGCTCGGCGCGTCCACATCAGGCTTGTTTCCGCTCATCGGCGCTAATGGCTCCTACAACCACAGCTTCAATGGCCGAAGCGGCAGCGCCTTTACCAACAGCAGCGGCCAAGTGATTACCACGTCGGGCCAAACGTCGTACTTCTGGCAAGCCGGCTTCGACTCGACATGGGAGTTGGACTTCTTCGGCGGCACTCGACGCGGAATCGAAGCGGCCCGCGCGACTTATGAAGCGAGCGTCGAAGACCGCCGGGACGTGATGGTCACGCTGCTTGGCGAGGTTGCGACCACGTATATGCAGCTTCGCGGCTACCAGCAGCAGATTGCCATTGCCGAGGAAAACCTGGCCGGGCAGCAGAAGAGCCTTGAGGTCACGCGGAATAAGCAGCTCTACGGCGCTGGCAAGGGATTGGACATCGCCAATGCGGAGGCGCAAGTCGCAACGACGCGTTCGCAAATCCCCGCCTACGAATCATTGGAGCAACAGCAGATTTATGCCCTGGGCGTACTGCTGGGCCAGGAGCCGGCCACGCTGTTGGTCGAGCTTTCGCCGGAAGGGAAGATTCCGATTTCGCCACCGGTGGTGCCGGTTGGGCTGCCGTCGGATCTGCTGCGCCGCCGCCCGGACATCCGCCGAGCCGAGCGTCAGCTTGCCGCTGCGACGGCCAGCGTGGGTGTCGCTACCGCCCAGCTATTCCCGCAATTTTCGCTCGATGGTTCGCTATCCACCGGCGGCAGCAGATTCGGGAATCTCGGCAACTGGGGCACGCGAATTTGGTCGTTTGGACCCGCATTCAACTGGCCAATCTTCGATGCCGGCGCGATCTGGAATAACATCGAGGTCACCAATGCGCTGCAAGCACAGGCTCTGATCACGTATCGTCAGGCGGTTCTGAACGCCCTGCTCGACGTTGAGAATTCACTGACGGCGTATGCTCAAGAGCAGCAGCGCCGTCAGTCGCTGGCCGACGCCGTGGCGGCGTATCAGCGCGCGGTTTCACTGGCGAGCCAGAACTTCCAGAACGGGTTTTCTGACTTTCTCACTTTGTTCGTCGCTCAGCAGTCGCTGTATGGCGCTCAGAGTTCGCTGGTGGCCAGCAACCAGGCTGTAGCAACTGATCTGGTAGCAATTTACAAAGCACTGGGCGGCGGCTGGGAAGAATCGGATCCGGCAACAACTCAGCCCAGCGACCCGGCGGCCAAGCCGCCGTTCGCGGCCGAGCGGCTTACAATTCCGGCAACGCAGCCGGCCGCCCCGACGACCCAGCCGTCCTAAACATCGGCCGATCTTGAACGTATTGTCAGTTGAAGCAACCGCGCGACATTGAGGATTTCTATCACTCTGCCGAGCCTCGGACATCGGCGTAAGCAGTTGGCGTGTCGCCGGTTGTAAAGTTGTTGCTAAAGAAGTTATCGATTCGGAGAACGCATGAAACCGCTGCTTATTGCCTTGGTGGTGCTGATTGCCGGCGCTGCGGGCGGATATTACTACTGGCAGCATCATTCCAAGCCGGCGACCCAGTTCAAAACCGCCGAGGTGAAGCGCGGCGAGCTTTTGGCGACCATCAGCGCCACCGGAACGATTGAGCCGCAGCAGGTGATCGACGTCGGTGCCCAGGTGTCGGCCAAGCTCGACTCGTTTGGCAAGGATGTGGCAGGCAATGACATCGACTACCGATCGGTCGTCAAAAAGGATCAGTTGCTGGCCCGGCTCGATACCTCGCTCTACAAGGCTGATTGGGAAACGGCCAAGGCGCAGCAGCAGCAGGCCGCCGCCACGCTGGCACATGATAAGGCGGATTTGATGCGTCTCCAGGCATTGCTGGATCAGGCGAGCAACGAATGGGAGCGCGCTAAAAAGATTGGGCCGTCCGACGCGCTTTCGCAGAACGATTACGAGACCTTCAAAGCCAACTACGAAACCGCGTTATCTAACGTGGAAGTCGGTAAGGCAGCGATTAAAGAATCCGAGGCCGGCGTGGCGCAGGCCAAGGCGCAGTACGACCGCGCAGAGGCCAACATCGAGTACTGCACCATTAATTCCCCGGTGGACGGCGTCATTATCGACCGCCGGGTGAACGTCGGTCAGACCGTGGTTTCCGCTTTGAGCGCGCAGAGTTTGTTCCTGATCGCGCAGGATCTGAAGCAGATGCAGCTGTGGGTGGCGGTGAATGAGGCCGACGTTGGCAGTATTCATCCCGGTCAAAACGCGACGTTCACGGTAGATGCGTTTCCAAATGAAACGTTCAAGGGGACGGTTAACAAGATCCGGCTGAACGCGACAATGACTCAGAACGTGGTGACCTACACCGTTGAAGTCGACACCGACAACTCAAATGGCCGACTGCTTCCGTATCTGACGGCGAACGTGCAGTTCGAAGTTCGCAAGGACCCGGATGTTCTGCTGGTGCCGAATGCGGCATTGCGGTGGTATCCGCAGCCGCAGGATGTCGCACCGGATGTTCGAGCACAGGTCGAGGCGGAGAACGGGCCCGCGCCCGCAGACCAGCAAGCCGCTGCCCCAACACCTGCAGCTCCCACCTCGGCGGCAGCCGATGGATCGACCGGCGGCCACCGGCATCACAAAGCAGAACTCGACAAGACCGGAACTATTTGGATACGTGATGGCCAATTCGTCCGGCCGGTCACGGTCACCGTTGGTCCGACCGATACATTTTCAACCGAAGTTTCCTCGCCGGATTTGAAGGAGGGCGCAACCCTCATCGTCGGGGAGGTTCATCAGGATGACGCGTCACAAACCACCAATCCATTCGCGCCGCAAATGTTCCGACGCGGTGGCGGTGGAAGGGGTCGATAACCGTGGATCTCATTCGTCTCGATAACATCACCAAGACGTACCATCTCGGTGAGATGGATGTGCCGGTGCTCAAGGGAATCTCTCTTGAGATCAAGCGCGGCGAGCTCGTCGCGCTCATGGGCGCCAGCGGCTCCGGCAAGAGCACGCTGATGAATATTCTGGGCTGCCTCGACCGGCCCACATCCGGCGAATATTGGCTCGACGGTCAGGAGATCTCGAATCTGTCGTCTGATGCCCGGGCGATGGTGCGGAACCAGAAGATCGGGTTTGTATTCCAAAGCTTTAACCTGCTGCCGCGAACCAGCGCGCTCGACAATGTGATGATGCCTCTGAATTACACCGCGGCACACCTTTCGGATAGTGAAGGCCGGGCTCGTGCCGCGGCGATGCTGAAACGCGTTGGCTTGGGCGATCGTATGGATCACGAGCCGTCACAGCTATCGGGCGGTCAGCAACAGCGCGTGGCCATCGCGCGTTCGCTGGTAAACAATCCGCCGCTGCTGTTCGCCGACGAACCCACTGGCAACCTGGATTCGAAGACGTCCGACGAAGTATTGAAAATGTTCCAGCGACTCAACAAGGAAGAGGGCATTACCATCATCCTCGTCACCCACGACGCCAATGTTGCCGAGCACGCCAATCGCGTGATCTGGATCAAAGACGGCATCGTGGAAACTGATCATGTGCCGCTTGCCCTGTCCCACGAGGGCACGCCGGTGATGGCTCATTAAAAAGCCCGACGAGATTCGTCGGGCTTCTCAATCATTCGCAGATTGTCGATCGCAATTACACTTCAAGAATCAGTCGGCTCGGATCTTCCAGCGAATCTTTCAATCGTACGAGAAAGCTCACCGAGTCGCGCCCATCCACCAGGCGATGATCGTATGACAGCGCGATATACATCATTGGCCGAATCTCGACCTTGCCATTGACGGCAACCGGCCGATCCTTGATCGCGTGCATGCCAAGGATTCCACTCTCCGGCGGGCTGATGATCGGCGTGGACAGCAGCGATCCAAAGACGCCGCCGTTGGTGATGGTGAACGTCGCGCCGCTCAGATCGTTGATACCGAGCTTTCCATCGCGAGCCGCGAGGGCCAATCGCTTGATCTCGGATTCGATTCGCGCAAAGGACATGTTCTGGACGTTCTGCAGCACCGGCACTGTCAAGCCGCGTTCAGTGCTGACGGCAATTCCGAGATTCACATAGTTGTGAAAGACCACATCCTCGCCATCGATGAACGCGTTAACGCGCGGGAATTCGCGAAGGGCCAGCACCACCGCGCGAGCGAAGAAGCTCATAAACCCGAGTGATACGCCGTGCAATTCCGTAAATCGCTCTTTGTATTTGGCTCGCAGCGCCACAATCGCCGACATGTCCACTTCATTGAATGTCGTGAGAATCGCCGCGGTCTGCTGGGCGTGAACCAATCGCTCGGCAATGCGCTTGCGAAGCTTGCTCATCGGCTGGCGAGACACACCCTTATCATCGAACTGAATTGCTCCGTTGGTAATCGCGACGGGCTTGGTCGATGGCGACGGAGCCGGCACTGCAGCCGATGGCTTTGCAGTTGCCGGCCGCGATTCTGCTGCGCGCAGCGCGTCTTCCTTGATGATGCGCCCGCCCGGGCCGGTCGGCGTTATGGATGCCGCGTCGAGTTTGTTCTCTTCAACGATCCGCCGAACTGAGGGGCGCAAATCGTCGTTCTTCACGGCTGTCGCAGCAGCCGGCTTTGTTGGAGCTTCAATCGCCGCGACCGGTGCTTTGGTGGTCGCTTCAGCAGGTTTTGCGACGGGCTTAGCGCCGGCCGCATTCTCATCGACCTGGCCAATCGATTCGCCGACTTTCACGGAGTCCCCGGCCTTGCCGCCGCGATGCAGCATGCCAGCAACTGGCGCGGGAATGTCGACGTTGGTTTTGTCCGTCTCAAGTTCCGCAACCGGCTCGGCTTCCGCGACATGGTCGCCATCTTCCTTGAGCCAGCGAAGCAAAACCGCTTCAGTAATCGATTCACCCAGGGCCGGAACGACGATGTTGGTCATGATGGGTCTATCACAGACGTTGACGATTGGGGCAACTTCAATTTCTTCTAGTCGGACACCGGCGTCTGGCTCGCGGCCGTCGCGGGTTGCTGCGACGCGGCATGCGCGGCGGCATGCTTCACCTGGCCGTTCAGGTCGAGCGCGTGAGCGATCAACTCCTGCTCCTCGCTCTCGTGCGACTTGTACGAACCCGTTGCCGGGCTTGCCGACTCATCGCGACCAACGTAACTGAGAACCGCCGGGTCGGGAAGCATGTCGCGCAGGCGATCTTCCATGAATTGCCATGCCCCGCGGTTTCGCGGCTCCTCCTGCACCCAGCAGATTTCCCGCGCCTGTCGATAGCGGGCGAGAATCGCCTGGACTTCCCGTTTGGGGAACGGATAAAGCTGCTCGACGCGAATGATCGCAACATCATTCTTGCTGGCCTTATCACGAGCGGCGGCCACACTGTAAAAGACCTTGCCGCTGCAGAACAGAATTCGTTTGACGGCGTCGCGCTCGGGATTGGCCGGGTCATCCAGCACAAGCTGAAAGCCGGCGTCGGTCATTTCGGAAACCTTCGACCAACTCGGCGCGTATCGCAGCAAGCTTTTCGGTTGCATCAAGATCAGCGGCTTTCGGAACTGCCGATGAATCTGTCGTCGCAGCAGGTGGAAAAGCTGCGCCGGCCGCGAAGCGACGCACACCTGCATGTTTTCTTCAGCACAGAGCGACAGGAACCGCTCGAGATACGCGTTGGAATGTTCCGGGCCCATCCCTTCAAACCCGTGCGGAAGCATCAGCACCATGCCGTTCATGAGCTGCCATTTACTTTCGGCGGCGGCCATGAACTGATCGATGATCGGCTGCGCGCCGTTGACGAAGTCGCCGAACTGGGCTTCCCAGATGACCAGGTTCCGCGGGTCGGCCGAGCTGAAGCCATACTCAAAGCCCAGAACCGCCAGCTCTGAGAGCATGGTGTTCATGATCGTGAGCTTGGCCTGCTTCTCTGAGAGATTGTTCAGTGGGATGTACTTCTTGCCGTTCTTGAAATCGGCCAGCACCGCATGCCGATGGCTGAACGTGCCGCGTTGCGTGTCCTGGCCCGTGAAACGAACCGGGGTGCCTTCCAGCAGCAGCGTGCCGAGTGCGAGCATCTCGCCGCAGCCCCAGTCGATTCCGTCTCCTTTGCGAACGGCCTCCGCGCGGGCGGCCATCACCCGGCCCAGTTTCATATGCGGGGTGAAGTCATCCGGCAGCGACGCGGTCTTCTCGGCGATCTCGATCAATCGCGATGCCTCAACGGCTGTCTTCGCGCTCCAATCCGAAGGAGTTCTTGTCAATCCGCGCCACAAATTGTTGATCGGAGCCGATCGCGGCCGCGGACGAAGCTCTTTGGCGGCTTCGCCGGCTTTGTCCAGGCGCTGCCGGGAGATCATGGCCATCTGCTGAAGTTGCTCGGCGGTGACGATGCCGTCGGCGATCAGCTTCTCGGCATAAAGCTCCCGCACCGTCTTGTGCTTGCTGATCAGTTGATACATCAACGGCTGAGTGAAGGTCGGCTCATCGGTTTCATTGTGCCCGTGCCGGCGGTAGCCCCACAGGTCGATCATCACGTCGCACTTGAACTGCTCGCGGAATTCGACCGCGAGCTTCGCGGCATGCACGACCGCTTCGGGATCGTCTCCGTTGACATGGAAGATCGGCGCCTGAATCGCCTTGGCCACGTCTGTTGGATAGGCCGTGAAACGTCCTTCCTGCGGCGTGGTCGTAAACCCGATCTGGTTGTTCACGATTACATGAAGCGTTCCCCCGGTGCGATAGCCGGGCAGTTCAGACAAACCGAGCGTTTCAAGAACGATCCCCTGCCCGGTGAAGGATGCATCCCCATGCATCAGCAGCGGGATAACCCGCGTTCGCTCAGTGTCGTGTTGATATTCCTGCTTGCTGCGAACGATTCCTTCGACGACCGGATCAATCAGTTCCAGATGGCTTGGATTCGGGCTGAGCCCGATGTGGATCGTTGGGCCGCTGGCCGTGGGGCGGTCGGTGGCATAACCCAGATGGTATTTGACGTCGCCGTCACCCTGGTCGTTCTGCATGATCGTGCCGGCAAATTCGCTGAGCAGCACTTCGTACGGCTTATTCAGCACGTGGGCCAATACGTTCAGTCGCCCGCGATGCGGCATCCCCATGCAGATTTCGTGGACGCCAATTTCAGCGCCGTCATCCACGATCATGTTCAGAAGTGGAATCAGCGCGTCAGAACCTTCGAGGCTGAATCGCTTAACGGCGGGATACCGGCGATGAAGCCATTGCTCGAACTCCTCGGCGGCGATGAGCTGATACAACAACGCCCGACGTTCGTCGGGCGTGAAGGACGGGCGATTAAGGATCGGCTCCATTCGCTGGGCAAGCCATTGGCGTTGCTGCTTATCGGAGATATTTACAAACTCTACGCCGATAGTTCGACAATACGTCTGTTGCAGCTTATCGATCAGATCGCGCAGCGTGCCGTCGGTCTCGCCGCAGAAGTCAGCCTTGCCGACGACGCGGTCCAGGTCCGAATCGGCCATATTGAACTGAGAAAGATCCAGCAGCGGATTGGCAGCTCGCTCGCGGCCCAGGGGATCAAGATCGGCTACCACGTGGCCCAGATCGCGATACGCGTGAACGAGCTTGTGCAAACCCATCGTCAGTGGAACGGCGTTGCTTCCAAACGCTTTTCCACCGGCGGCTTCGAAGCCGGCGAAGTAGGCCTGCCACGATTCGTCGACCGACTGGGGGTCGTTTTGATATTGCTGGTATAGCTGGTCGAGGTAATCGACGTTCGCCCCATGAAGAAAATCAAAGCGCTGCATTGCGTTCCGCTCCAGAACATGTGTGCGACAATCCATCATGTCGCATGTCCGATTTTAGGCTCATTTAAGTCTGACTGCACGTCGCGCTGCCTGCAATCCAATGCGTCAGTGTGACCCGATTGCCTATGGCTGGTGTTTGTTGAACCATGATCGCTGTATCTGTTTTCCAACCGTCCCTGGTCGAAAGCATCGTACCCGAGATCGCTGTAAAAGATGATCGGCGAAGACCTACCGTTTGACTTGACTGTCTTTGTACGCAGACCCCTCGGGCGACTCGGCCGATGGCGCGAGGTCGATCTTCGCATCTTAACCCCTTCTGGCCCGACTGTTGCAACCACTTCCAAAGAATCCCGTTAAAACGGGAGAGATCGCTCGTTTTTTTTGCCGTGGCAGACGAGGGCGCTGGAGTGGCCGGCCTCGGCAAAGATGGCGATTCTGATATTGGAGCACTTAAGATGCAGACCGGTACACGTAATCGTGGATTTGCCTCGATGGACCGAGAGCGCCAACGTGAAATCGCCCGAAAAGGTGGCCGTGCGGCCCACGCTCGCGGAACAGCTCATGAATTTACCACTGATGAAGCCCGCGCCGCGGGCCGCAAGGGGGGTGAACGCGTCAGCGCCGATCGGGATCACATGTCCCGGATCGGTCGACTGGGTGGGAAACACTCGGCTGGCCGGCGCGCTACAACCAAGGGCGGCGTTGCGGAAAATGCCCCGGCGAACGCCGCTGAATCAGATCAAAGCAGCGACGAGGTGACGGCCGAGCAACGCGCCGCTTCGTAGCAGCCCGTGGCAAAAGTCGCGCGGGCGTCGCCTGACTTCGGCGAGCTCTCTTCGAGCCTGAGCCTCAGAGCCGAAGGCAGTCGAGTCGCGGCTTTTGCTCGGGCTCTTCGTTGTCGAAACTCCGCGTATTTAGTTCAATACTCGTCGTTTCTCCGCCTCGATCCCGAGCAAAATCCGCTGCGCGTCGCCGCGCGGGACTTTTGCCGCGGGCTGCCCGCCTATCGCGAGCGGCGTCTGGCATTAAACTGAACGGGATGAAGCGCCGAGCGTTCCTCAAGTCATCGGCCGTCGCAACCGCGACGGCTGTTTTTTGCGCCGAACTTGATAGCACAGTCCACCAGCCGCCGATTTAAGACGGCATTAATTGGGGCCGGCCGGTGGGGCGGCAACATCCTTCTGGAAGCGATCGCCTCGCGACGATGCGAGACCCCCTGGCCACGGCGATGCTGAGTCGGCCCTATCGGCGCCCCTGGGTCTATCCCACCTGAGGCCGGCGGATTCTGCGCACTTTGCTGGAATTCGGTCGTACATTCCGATAGAAAGCTATGCAATCGCTTTCTAACCTCTGGCGTCATGGTGGACTGCGGAGGTTTCGTTCTTCAAATGTGGGTTCGTACTTGGAGCCAAGGATGGCTGCTCACGCAAAGCTTCTCGCCGCGTCGTTAACCCTTTTGCTGTTCTTCATGGCTGGCGGCTGCCAACAGGCTGAACCGCAGCCTATTGTCAATAATTTGCCGGGGCCGAATTTTGTCGGGCCGGTTTATGTGGAAAAGCCGATTGCGCCGGCCGCTCCGTCGGCGGTCGCCGTAGCGCCGATCAAACCGCTGCCGCCCCGCGCGGTGAACCCAAATCAATCCGTTCCGGCCGAGTGGATTCCGACGGCTCCCCAAAACCAGTGGTACTGGATCGTGATCCACCACAGCGCAACGTCCACGGGTAGCGCCGCCGCCTTTAACAAGATGCATCAGGACAAGGGTTGGGACGAACTGGGCTACCATTTCGTCATCGGTAATGGCACGGAGACCCGCGATGGCCAAATCGAAGTCGGGCCGCGCTGGGCCAAGCAGAAGTGGGGCGCACACGACAAGACGCCGGGCAACCAATACAACTTGCATGGCATCGGCATCTGCCTTGTCGGCAACTTCGACGTGAGCCACCCGAGTACCGCCCAGCTCAAGAGTCTGGAGCGCCTCGTGACCTACCTGATGAAGACCTATCACGTCCCTGCCGACCACGTGCTCGGCCATGGCGAAACGAAAGCCACCGACTGCCCCGGCCGCTATATGCCGATCGCCAGCATCCGAAGGGCATGTGCGCAGATGGTCGCCGCCGATAACACGTTTCAAGCCAATGCAGTGCGGCAGCCGCAGCCCGGTGAGGAACTCCTGGCCGCCGGCCGGTAAACGCGGCGCTTTGCGCCGCGTACTACCTAATGAATGACTCTCTCGGCAATAATTCGATCGGCGGCCTTTAGCGTCACACTCGGCCTTTGCGCGTCGGCGGGCATTGCTCACGCCGCGGAAGTTGATAAGTCAAAACCGCTCTACATTCTGACGCCGCTGGTCTCACCCGAAGTTCCGTCCAACGGCGCTCAGAACCCAATTGACGCGTTCCTGGACGCCGACTATCAAGCCAAGTCGCTACAGCCCGCCGCACCGGCTGACAAAGCAACGCTTTTGCGCCGGGTCTATCTCGATCTGATCGGCATCCCGCCGACACCGGCCGAGCAGGATGCTTTCATCAATGACACCTCGTCCGACGCCTACGAAAAAGTAGTTGACAAGCTTCTGGCCAACGAGCAGCACGGCGTCCGCTACGCACGACATTGGCTCGACGTCCTGCGCTATGCCGACGTTGACGAACGCATGGTCGCGGCCCCTGGGATTTATCTCTGGCGTGACTGGATGATCAACGCGCTCAACGATGACATTCCCTACAATCAGTTCGTCCGCGTTCAACTCACCGGCTATCGCAGCGCAAGTCGAACCCAGATTTCCGCCACCGGATATCGCTCCAAGCTTGAGCCTCGGCCCGATGATCAGTTCGCGCTCGGCTTGCTCGCTCGCGGCCAGGTGCTTCGCGATGGAAAAGACGGCCAGGAACTGGCGATCTCCGCCGTCGAAACCGTTTCCACCGCCTTCATGGGGCTGACGGTCGGCTGCGCCAAATGCCACGATCACAAGTTTGATCCGATCACCAAGGCCAACTTCTATGAAATGAAGGCGCTGTTCGATCCGCTGACGGTTCGAAAACTCTACCTCGCTTCGCCGCAAGACATATTCGCGGCCGGAAAGGCCACCGACGACACGCGCAAGCGACAAGCCGCTGCTCAGGCGCCGGTGGTCGCGTTTGCCGCTCCATACAAGAAGAAACTTTACGAGGACCGCATTGCGATGCTCCCGGCCGAGGTGCAGGATGTCATCCGCAAACGCGAATCCGAACGAACCGTCGCCGAGCAGAAAATCGCCGACGATTACTACCCGATCGTTCGCATCGACGAAGACAGAATCGTCAAGGCGATGCCGCCCGATGCCCGGCGTGAATACGCGGCGCTAAAGCGCAAAGCCGGTGAAGCTGGGCAGGTTCCCGCCGACGGCACGCCGACATTGGCTCCCGTGGCGCTACCCGCTTTCTGGACTGCCGAAGTCGACGCCCGCCGCGAGGCGGAAAAAAGCTACATCCTCACCAGCGGCGATCCGCTTCGCCCGGAGATGGATCACCCGGTCGAACCGGGCTGGCCGTTCGCGCCGAAGAAAATCGATTTCCGCGACGGCCGCGTCGAAGCCTTTTCCGATTGGCTCACCGCGCCGGAAAACCCAATGTTCGCGCGCGTCGCGATGAATCGTTTGTGGCAGTGGCATTTCGGCGAGGGGCTTGAGAAAACCACCAGCGACTTTGGCCGACTGGCGACACCCGTCGCCGACACGAAATTGCTCGATTGGCTCGCCAGTGAGTTCGTTCGTCGCGGCTTCAGCATGAAGCAGATGAATCGGCTGATCGTCACGTCCGATGTCTACCGCCGAGCTTCGGCGGCCAGCTCGGAGCAGATCGCCGCCAACCAAGGCGATCCCGCCAATCAACTGCTTTGGCATTTCCGCCTCGAGCGCCTCGACGCCGAACCGATCTGGGATTCGATCATGACCGCCGCCGGCACGCTTGATGTCAGCGTCGGCGGACCGTCGTTCGATGTGGGCGGCGGCGGGGGTGGTCGCGGCCGTCGCGGCGGCGCGGGACGACGCGCTCCCACTGGTCCACCCGGCACGGTTCGCCGCGCCGCGTACATGGTTCGCGGCTTCTCCACCAGCCGCGACGTCGTTCCCGTGTTCCTTCAAGCGTTCGACGTCGACGATGGCCGCGTTCCCTGCCCGCTGCGAACGCAAACCGTGACCGCGCCGCAAGGCTTGTTCATGATGAACAGCGATCAGGTCGAGCAGGCGTCGGCCAAATTTGCCGAACGTCTTAAGAAGGAGTCAGCCGGCGACAACACCAAGGCCGTTGAACTGGCCTACCGCATGGCCCTCGGCCGCTCCCCCAGCGATTCCGAGCTGAAGCGCTCGCTCGACTACATCGCGGGCAACCCCGATGGCTTGAAAAGCTTCGCCTGGATCATGTTTAATCTCGATGAGTTTATTTACGTGAGATGAGTGACCGATGAACAACAACCTATATCCTTGCGGCAGGATCTCTCGACGGCGCATGCTTCACTTGGCCGGCGGCGGGTTCTTTGGCGCAGCCATGGGCGCGCTCTGGGCGCAGGCCGGAGAGATTCAGGATGCGACGCTGAACCTGCCGCACTTCATGCCGCGGGCCAAGTCGGTCATCTTCCTGTTCATGTGCGGCGGCGTGAGCCACATCGATACGTTCGATCCGAAGGGCAACAAGTACGCCGGCAAGATGATCGATGTCACCGCGTTCGGCGACAATGTCGCCGAGATCAAACGGCCGGTCATTCGCTGCGAACGCAAGTTCACCAACTACGGCAAGTCCGGCATTCCCGTCTCCGATTGGTTTCCGCACATCGGCAGCATGGTCGACGACATCGCGTTCGTGCGCTCGATGTGGTGCAACGAGGGGAATCACTTTCCGGCCGTCATCGAAACCGTCACCGGCCATCGCGGCCGGCAGTTTGATTGCCCGTCGCTGGGAAGCTGGGTTTCCTACGCCCTCGGCACCACGAATCAGAATTTGCCGGCGTTCGTCAACATCGGCCGCCCGTCGTCTCCCGTGCAACTCACCGGCGGCTTCCTCGGCGCCAGCGTCAGCGCTACTCCCTTCGCGGCGGGGCCGACGCCGATCCCGAATCTCAAAGCGCCGCGCAGCACGACGGCCAGCGATCGCGATAAGCAGATCGAGACCCTGATGGAGCTCGATGAAGATTTCCGCACGCAATATGCCGTGAACTCCGACATCGCCGCCCGCACAAAAGCATATGAACTAGCGGCCCGCATGCAGCTTCATGCCCCGGAGGCCGTCGATTTCTCGAAAGAGCCGGCGCACGTGAAGGAACTCTACGGCATCGATGACGACGACACCGATGATTTCGGCCGGCAACTGCTTTTGGCAAGGCGCTTAGCCGAGCGCGGCGTGCGCTTCATCCAGCTCTGCCACGCCGGCGGCGGCAACGGCGGTTGGGACGCCCACGGCGACATCAACACCCACGCGCCGCTTTGCCGGGCAGTCGACAAACCCATCGCGGGATTGATCAAAGACTTGAAACAGCGCGGCATGCTCGATGAAACGCTGGTCGTCTTCAGCAGTGAATTCGGCCGCAGCCCCTGGTCGCAAAACACCACCGGCCGAGACCACAACCCCCGCGGCTACACCGCCTGGTTAGCCGGCGGCGGCATCAAAGGCGGCACCGTCCACGGCGCCACCGACGAATTCGGCTACCGCGCCACCGTCGATCCCCACTACTACAGCGACCTCCACGCCACCATCCTGCACCAATTGGGAATCGATCACACGAAACTGGAAATCCCCGTGCTCGGAAAAACCATGAAGCTCGTCGAAGAAGGCTTCGGCCCCATCGCCCCGATCATCGCGTGACGCGCAGTTGCTCATGCGCTCGACTCTCTAGCGCCGCACTTTGCCGAGTTCATCCCTCCGCGCGATCAACTCGGTCCCCGATCGACGGACAGATGGCGCGAGCGTGTTCGCCCTATCCGCGTTTCATCTCTGCCGATACAATCCTGGCGTGCGCGGCATACTACGATGGACAACGAATTCAGATGCGAACACTACAGCGGCTCAAAGTCACCAACTTCAAGTCGATTCGCGAGCAGGAGCTGCTTCTTCGGCCGCTTAATGTGTTCATCGGCGGCAATGGCTCTGGCAAGTCAAACCTGATTGGAGTCTTTCGCTTTTTGAAAGAGATCGTCGGCCAGAACCTGGCAAGCTATACGCAGCTTAAGGGCGGCGCGGATGCGTTGCTGTATTACGGCAGGAAGCGCTCGCCGCATATGGAGTTGGATGTAGAGTTCGGCGAGGGCGACGCAACCAACCGATACCGAGTTCGTCTGACAGGTGCGAATGACGACTCGTTGTTCATCGCCCAGGAAGTTGCCTATTACCACGAGAAATCTGGATATTCGAAACCGTTCGACTTTCCGGTCTCGACTGGCGTCAAGGAATCGCGTCTAAGCGAAATGACCCACACATGCCCACGTCATATCCTTGCCGACCTCGAAAGTTACCGCGTCTACCATTTTCACGACACCAGCGATAGCGCTGCGGCCAAGGGGCTATCTGATCTCGAAGACAACCGCCTCTTTCGCCCACAGGCCGAGAACCTGGCGGCTTTTCTTTATTACTTACAGCAGCAGAAGCCGCAGCATTTCAGCCTGATTCAGGACACAATCCGTCAAATCGCGCCATTTTTTGATAAATTTCAACTTGCCCCGTCGCGGCTGAATCCGACGAAAATCCGCCTCGAATGGATCGAGCGAGGCAGTGACGCGTATTTTAACGCATCGTCACTTTCCGATGGCACCCTCCGGTTCATCTGTTTGTCGGTCTTACTTCTCCAGCCGGACCTTCCATCACTCGTCTTGCTTGATGAGCCGGAACTCGGCCTGCACCCCGCTGCAATCACCGTTCTGGCGAGTATGCTCGAATCGGCCGCGGCCCGCACGCAGGTCATCGTGGCAACGCAGTCCGTGACGCTCGTCAACCAGTTCACGCCGGAAGACGTCTGGACGGTTGATCGCGAGGACGGGCAGAGCGTGTTCCGACAACTTAATAGCGCTGACCGAAGCGAATGGCTTGAGAACTACGCCCTTGGCGAATTATGGGAGAAAAACCTTCTCGGAGCGCGCCCGTGAAACGCGCCCTGATTCTCGTCGAGGGACAGACCGAAGAGCGGTTCGTTAAAGATGTGCTCGCGCCGCACCTTGGTACACTTCAGCTTTACATTGTTCCCACGCTGCTCACGACCAAAGTCGTCAAAAACGGCAAAAACTTCAAAGGCGGGGTGACCAGTTTCGAGAAGTTCGAATCCGACTTGCGACGTTTGCTGGGAGGAGCCGGAGCAAGTGGCGGCAGCGCGCTGGTCACCACCATGCTTGACTACTACCGACTCCCCGATGATTTCCCGGGCATGGCCGGCCGATCGACCCCTGTCGATCCGTTTGTGCGCATTGGTCACGTCGAACGGGCATTATCGACTCATTTCAAAGATGGGCGATTTCTTCCCTTTCTAGCCTTGCACGAGTTCGAAGCATGGGTTTTTTCATGTCCTCACACGCTGCCTGACGTCATGGCCGAGCCAGCAAAGCAGCCGCAGTTCGCAGCCATTTGTAACGGCGTACAGACGCCTGAGCAGATCAACGAGCGCCCCGGCCACAATCCCGCTGCGCGCATCGCGTCGCTCTTTCCGACGTATCGCAAAACCCTGCATGGACCGACCGCCACTCAACGGATTGGTCTCCAGTTGATTCGTGACCGATGCCCGCATTTCAATTCCTGGTTAACGCAATTGGAGAGGTCTGCCAGTATGTCGTGAGCGTTTCAGCCTGAATGGTCACCAAGGTTGCCTATGACGGAATTCTCCCCGGCGTTGCAAGACGTGTCCAGCGACCCAACCCCCACGACCGACAGCGACGGCATCGCCGGCCATCCGCGGGCGCTTACGACGCTTTTCTTCACCGAGATGTGGGAGCGCTTCAGCTTTTATGGGATGAAAGCGATTCTGCTGCTGTACATGATCTCGCCGGTTGCGATAGGCGGGCTGGCCATGGAAAAGGGTCGCGGTGGAATCATCTTCGGCGATTACGCGTCGAGCGTTTATCTCACGCCGCTGATTGGCGGCTGGCTTGCGGATCGATATCTCGGGACGCGACTGGCGGTGCTGTTTGGCGGCATCGTCATCGCGGCCGGGCATTTTTCGATGGCGATTCCCTCGATCAAAACCTTCTATCTCGGGCTCGTTCTAATCTCCTTTGGCACCGGATTGCTGAAGCCGAACATGAGCACGATGGTTGGGCAGCTTTATGTGAAGGGCGATGCCCGCCGAGATGCGGGTTTCTCGATCTTTTACATGGGCGTGAATCTGGGCGCGTTTCTCGCGCCGTTCGTCTGCGGCTTCCTTGCTCAAAGCGCGATGTTCGGCCGCGTGCTCAAGTCGTTCGGCGCGAAGCCGGAAAATAGTTGGCACTGGGCGTTCGCGGCTGCCGGGGTCGGAATGGTTCTCGGGCTCGTGCAGTACGTCATCGGCCGCCCTCGATTGCGCGGTGTCGGCGAAAGGCCGAAGCGGCGCCTGGTCGCGGCATCCGACGAAAAATCCGACATGCTGCCGCTCATTCTCGCGGCAGTGGGCTTCGTCGTCAGTATCGTTTTGCTCAGAGTCTTCCTTGGGCCGGACGGCGTGAAATTTTCCAATGCGATGTTTCCGTCGGCTGTTGGCGCGGCCTCCGGTTACTTGACCGGCGTGATGTGCCGGCTGCGCGGGACGGAATTCCGCCAAGTGTTGGTCATTCTCATTCTCTGCTGCTTCTCGACGATCTTCTGGTCGACGTTCGAGCAGTCGGCGACGAGCCTGACGATCTTCGCCAACGACCACAGCCGAAACACAATTCTCGGCATCAGCTTTCCTTCGAGCTGGTATCAATCCGTTCAACCCGCGTTCGTGATTCTGCTTGCGCCGGTGTTCGCCTGGATTTGGATCGCGCTGGGCCGTCGCGATCCATCCAGCCCCGTCAAATTCAGCTTCGGATTGCTCTTCGTCGGCTTGGCGTTTGTGCTGATGACAGTGGCTGCCAGTCGAATTGGCGCCGGGCGGGTAAGCCCGCTCTGGCTGTTTGGATGCTACTTCATCCAGACGCTCGGCGAGCTTTGTCTCAGCCCCGTCGGATTGAGCATGGTGACGAAGCTAGCGCCGCTGCGCCTGGCCGGATTGCTGATGAGCGTCTGGTTCCTCTTCACGGCGATGGGCGATTTCGTCGCCGGCTGGGTGACGCGCTTTGTAAACGAAACGGATATGGGCTCGCTCTTTGGCACCTGCGCGAAGATTTCGCTGGTCGCCGCCGTCGTCTTGTTTGTGGTCAGCCCGATCATCAAAAAGATGACTCCCGCCGATGCTCATTCGTAGCGCAGCGGCTGCTTGCGGTTCGCTTTTCGGATCGCGTTGGCGGCGATCCACAACGCCGGCTCATCGTGCAGGAATCGCACGAGCGACGACGTGCTGATGCCCAACATCGCGGCGGCGTCGGCGGCGCTGCTTTTCATGGCATCCAATACATCCAGAACCAAAGCCGCTGCCGAAGGGTAAAGCGGATTGCGCTCGGCGATGGCAATGCGCTGGCCGTGCGCTACGCTTTGCCACCAGGGCGGCGGCTCAAAGCCCCGCGGGTCGATCACGGTTCTCGCGCTCGTGGCGAGTTTCAATCTGAGCCGGCGGAACGCGTTATGTTCGTTGATGGATGTCGTCCGGGATTCCGATGCAACGACTTGAATGCCGGTCGGGGTATGCGTGAGGCGAACGCTGTTCGACGTTTTGTTACGCTTTTGCCCGCCGGGGCCGGGGCCGCGGTAATGCTCGATCCGGACGGATTCGTGAAACGCCGACTCATTTAGGTTAAGCCAGTACGTTGCCCCGCGCGCTAAATTGACAGCCGTTGCGTCCGCCACGACGAGATTATACCGCCGCGGTCGCGATCGCGGCTCGTTCGGCGTTTTGCGGCTGCGTCATCAGCGAGACCAGAACCAGCACGATGAAACCGAGTGGAATCGTTACCAGCCCCGGCTGACTAAAAGGTGCGATCGCTTTGGTCGGATCAAGATGGAAGACGGTGTATGCCTGAGCGCTGACAAGAATCCAACCCACGCTGCTGAGCATGCCGATGAGAATCGAAGCGGCGATTCCCTGTTTGGTCGTGCGTTTCCAGAAAAGAACCATGATCAGCGCGGGCAGATTCGCGGATGCAGCGACGTTAAACGCCCAGCCGACAAGGAACGCGACGTTCACTTCCTTGAAGACGATGCCGAGCGCCATCGCGGCGGCGCCGACGAAAATTGCCACAACCTTTCCAGCCCGGACCTTGCCGTGATCGGTCATCTCGATCTTGAGCACGTTGCTCATCAGATCATGCACGATGGCGCCGCTGGCGGCGAGAATAAGTCCGCTGACGGTGCCGAGCACCGTGGTGAACGCGATCGCGGAGATTACCGCGAACGGCAATTCCCCGAATCCTTTGGCCAGCAGCGGGGCGGCCATGTTGTTGTTCGTTGGATCGAGCGTTCCGCCGGTCATCGCGCCCAGCCCAAGATAGAGCGTGAGCATGTAGAAGAAGCCGATGCTGGCAATGCCCACGACGGTGCTTTTGCGAGCGGCGGCCTGGTTCTTGACGGTGTAATAGCGAATCAGAATATGCGGCAGCGATGCGGTGCCGCCAAAGAGGGCGAGCATGAGTGAGAGAAAATCCAACTTCTCGCTGAGTTTTGAACCGCGGACGCCTTTGAATGCGGGGTATGCGCCAGGGACGAGCAGATCTTTTCCTAAGGTCGCCTTCTGGTAGTAGATGGTCGTTGAGGAGCCATCGGTCTCCTTGATCGGGTCTTTGTCGGCCGGCCACAAAATGACGGTGCTATTTGCAAACGCGGTTAGAAACTTGATGGGACCCAGACTGCCAGTGGACGTCGCGCCGCCGGCGAGGGATTGGATCTGGCCGACGGGCTGCAACCCGGCGTGGCCTTCGCCAACACCTTTGGGCAATCCGTCAATCAGTGTTTTTTTGCCGGCGGTTGTGACCGATTGTGCGCGCGTCCCGGTCTTGTCATCGATTCGTCGATAGAGTTCGTATCCACCGCCGGCTTTGGCGTAACGAACATAGGGTTTGCCAACCCAGCCACCCGTGGGCGGAATCGGCGCGCGATCGGTCGGCAGAGCGACGGGGCCGGCATACTCGCTTTGCGACTTGGTCAGCCCGCGCGCGAGAATCGCGACGACCAGCACCGCGCAAAACGCGACCAGCAGCGATCCCTTGATGAACTGCACCCAGGTGGTGGAAACCATCCCCGCGGTCACGACGATCAGCACCACGACAATTCCGACAACCAGCACGCCGATTTCGTAGCTGAAGCCGAGGAGCGGCTGCACGAGCGTCCCGGCGCCAACCATCTGCGGAATCAGATAGACCGTGCTGACGACCAGCGTGCTGACGGCGGCCGTGAGTTTGATGCTGCGACTGTTGAACTTCTTATCGAGCGCGTCGGCAAATGTGAACTTGCCCATGCGCTTGAGCGGCTCGGCGATCACGAACAGCGCGACCACCCATCCCGCGAGATAGCCGATTGAATAGAGGAATCCGTCGTATCCGTAGAACGCCACCAATCCGCAGATACCCAGAAACGACGCCGCCGAGAGGTAATCACCGGCGAATGCGATGCCATTGACGAACCAGGGAATTTCGCCGTGGGCGGCGTAGTAGCCGCGTGCGGTCTTGGCTTTGGCGCCAAGGTAAAAGCTGATGAAGAGAACGATGCCAACAAATAGTGCGAAAACGAAGATCGCCACCCAGGAGGTTTCGTAGTTCACGACTTGTCCTCCGCGGCGGCGTCCTCATCGTTATCGCAGAGAACCATGTAAACCAGCGCCAGTACGAAAGCGGCGACAATCAATCCCATGCCGTAGACGATGGCCCAGTTCACGCCGGCGACCGGTTCGGCGAGGACCTGAAACTTGAAGGTCGTCAGCGCCATGAAGCCGGCGTAGAGCAGGCAATAGATAAGGAACAACCAGAGGCCGATGCGGCTGTTTCGCCGGCCGACGGCGGGGGGATCTTCACTTGGCATTGCGCGTTTCCCGATCCAGAATGGTGCGGCGGTTCGCGGGAAAGTGTAACACGTTCACGGCGAGCCTGCATCCGGTCCCTGTCTGTCGCGACAATGTGGAGGTTTCAAGCGATGCGAAAATCCTGTTTCATCGTCCTGTTGCTGCTTTTGACGGGATGGGCCGACGCCGCGGAGATTGCCGGCGCGCGGCCGAACATCATTTTCATTCTGACGGATGATCTCGGGTACGGCGATGCCGGTTGCACCGGCAACCCGATCGTGAAGACGCCGAATATCGACCGGATTTATGCGGAGGGCGTTCGCTTCTCCGACTTTCGGGTCAGCCCGACATGCTCGCCGACGCGGTGCGCGATCATGACCGGCCGGCACGAGTTTCATAGTGGCGTGACCCACACGATCAATGAACGCGAGCGAATGAGCCTGAGCGCGACGACGATCGCCCAGGTGCTGCAATCCGCCGGGTACAAGACGGGGATCTTCGGCAAGTGGCATCTGGGTGACGAGCCGGCGTACCAGCCTGGCCGGCGCGGGTTCGATGAAGTCTTCATTCACGGCGGCGGCGGAATCGGGCAGGGATATCCAGGTACTTGCGGCGACGCGCCGGGCAACGCTTACTTCAACCCCGTCATTCTTCACAACGGCACGTTCGAAAAGACACGCGGTTTCTGCACCGACGTCTTCTTCAAGCAGGCGTTGCAGTGGATCGAGCAAGTGAAGGGCAAGCAGCCGTTCTTTTGCTATCTGGCGACGAACGCGGCGCACGCGCCTTTGAGCTGCCCGCCGCAGTATGAAGTCCCTTACAAGGGGCGCGTTGTGCCCCTGGTTTCGACGTTCTACGGCATGATCGCGAACATCGACGAGAATGTCGGCACGCTGCTGGATCAGCTCAAGCAGTGGGGGATCGACGACAACACGCTGATCATCTTCATGAACGACAACGGCGGGTTTGATCTGGCTTGCAAGATCTGGAACGCCGGCATGAAGGGATCAAAGAACACGGCACACAACGGGGGCACGCGCGCGATGTCGCTGTGGCGCTGGCCGGCGGCGCTGAAGCCGGCAACGTGCGACGCGCTGACGGCTCATATCGATCTGTTCCCGACTTTCGCGGAGCTGGCGGGAGCGAAGATTCCGCCGGACCTGGCGGCGAAGCTCGAAGGTTTCAGCGTGGCGCCGTTGCTGAAAGATCCGGCCGCGCCCTGGCATGACGAGCGAATCCTCCTCACCCACGTCGGCCGATGGGCGAATGGCGCGCCGCCGGACAAGTATGGCCAGTGCAGCCTGCGATACCAGCGCTATCTGCTCTATCGATTGTCCGACCAATCGAGCTGGGAGCTATACGACCTCAAAGCCGACCCCGGCGAAGAGCACAACCTTGTCTCCTCGAATCGCGAATTATTGACAAAGCTCAACGCCGCTTACGACGTCTGGTGGACGAAGACGCTGCCGCTCCTGGAGAATGAGCAGGCCTATAAAACCGCCCCGCGGATGAATCCGTTCAAGGCGATGTATTGGAGACAATACAAAGGCCCGGGTCCAAATAACGTTCCACCGCCGGCTGGATTCGACTTCAAAGTTCCCTCGTAAACCTGTTCTCTCTTTGACGGCGCGTTCATCGCAAATGCAGCGGTGAGCAGGGCACTTTGCGCGCGATTTCTACCGAATAGCATGTTATTCGTCGCATCTTCCCATCGCTTGGAGAAAAGTGGCGTTACCGGTGCGCGGAAAGGTGGAATTCCGGTCAAGTGGGCAAAGTCGATCGGACGGCCGGCCGAAAAGATGGGTGGGTCGCAAGGGTTAGTCGAGCCTGCGAATCCCGGATGTGCCAGCATCCGTCAGGGAGCGTGCGATAGCCCGACATGGAAGTCATTAACGCTGACGGAGGAACTGACGATGCGTAGTTGGACCAAGCGAGCCGGGATCCTTTTCATTGCTGCAGCCGCTGCCTGCTCCTGCGGGTGGATCGCCGCGGCGACTGATGTGGCTGACCTGCCGCCGACTACGCAGCCCAAGGCCGGCAAAGCGCCGGCGGCTGCTGAATCCGTCGCGGCCAAGCCAGTCAATAACGATCCATTCGCGCCGACCGACGAATTGAACGCCACCACGCAGCCGGCCGACAAGGGCCAGAGCGTGACGGCTTCGCAGGTAAACGTCAGCGACGCCGGCACGGTTGAGATTCACGTCAACGACGCGAACCTCGTCGAAGTGCTTCGGATGATGTCGCTGCAGTCGCAGCGCAACATTATCGCCAGCAAGGAAGTTCACGGCACCGTTACGGCAAACTTGTACGACGTGACGGTTCGCGAAGCGCTTGACGCAATTCTGCACGCCAACGGCTACGACTACCGCGAAAAAGGCAACTTCATCTATGTTTACACGACGAAAGAACTCGCCGAGATGGAGCAGGCGCAGCGCGTGAAGAAGACGGAGGTCTTCCGTCTGTTCTACACGCCGGCCGCGAATGCGAAGGTCCTGGTGCTGCCCGTGCTCAGCGACGGCGCCGCCGTAGCGCTGACGACTCCGGCGAAGTCCGGGCTTACCTCCGGCAGCTCGGGTAACACCGGCGGCGATGATCATGCCGGCGACGACATGCTCGTCATCACCGACTTCCAGGAAAACCTCGACAAGGCTCGCAAGATCCTTCGTGAAGTGGATCGTCGCCCCCAGCAGGTGCTGGTGGAAGCCACGATCATGAGCGCGACGCTGAACGAGAACAACTCGCTGGGCGTCGACTTCACAGTTCTTGGCGGCGTTGACTTCTCGACCCTTGGCGCGGCCGCGGGAAGCGGGGCGTCGGGTGGAACGACCGGAGGAACAACCGGCGGAACGACCGGAAGCACCGCCGGAGCATCAACCGCAACCGGCCCCAATGCCAGCATGGCAGTCAACAGCGCTTTGACGGGCGCGATTGTCGACAATGCCACCGCCGGCGCGATCGTCAAGAAGGGTTACATCGCCAGCCAATTCGGTGGCAGCGGTTTGAACCTCGGCGTCATTACCAACAACGTCGGCATCTTCCTGCAGGCCCTCGAAAGCGTCACCGACACCACGGTGCTCGCCAACCCCAAGGTGCTTGTGTTGAACAAGCAGCAGGGCGAAGTGCACGTCGGTAAGAACATCGGGTACAAGACGGCCGTCACCACCGATACGCTGACCGCATCGAGCGTGAGCTTCCTCGATACCGGTATCCGTCTGCTCTTCCGGCCTTACGTCGGAGAAGACGGTTTCATCCGCATGGAAATCCACCCGGAAGACTCGGATGGCTCCATCGATGCCAACGGCAATCCGCAGAAGACCACCACTGAAATCACCAGCAACATCATGGTGCGCGATGGCCGCACGATCGTGATCGGTGGTTTGTTCCAGGACTCGACGACCCGCACGCGTTCACAGGTTCCGTTCCTGGGTGACCTGCCTGGCGTTGGCGCGCTGTTTCGTCAGCAGGCTGACGCGACAATCCGTCAGGAAATCATCATCCTGCTTACGCCGCACATCATCAAAGACTATGACGCGTATGCGAACGCTTCAGACGATGAAGCGCGCTTTGCCGATCGACTGGAAGTGGGTGCTCGGCACGGTCTGATGCCGTGGGGTCGCGAACGCCTGGCCGAATCGTGGTACGAGGCGGCCGTCAATGAAATGGCCAAGCCGCACCCGGATCGTAAGGTCGCGCTTTGGCATCTGGATTGTGCCATTCACCTGAACCCGATGTTTACCGAGGCCCTGGACCTTCGCGCCCAGGTCACGGGTACGGAAATGACCGCCACGGATGACAGCTCGATTCGCTCGTTCGTTCGCAAGCAGGTCTTGATGGACCGGACGAACCCGAAGGGCGAGGACCCACGACCGGACATGATGCCGATCGACCTGCCTGCGGCTACGCAAGCCGGTCGTGACGCGGCTAAGTCATCGAATACCTCGGCCAAGGCCACCGGGCCGACGCCGACGACGAAGCCATCCGTTGCGAAGCTCGAATTTCCAGCTACCGAGCCGGCCAGCGTCGCTGATGTAAACGACGAAGACCACGGTAAGGATTAAGCGCAACGGTATTGCGATTGGATTCCCGAGGGCAGCAGCGACGCTGCCCTCTTTCAATGGAGTGCTCGAATGCGATTTGCCAAACCCACTCTGGCCGTTCTTTCTGCCGTACTGTTTGCGGCCGGATGCTCCAACAAGGACCCGGGCCAAAATGTGGAGGCGCAGCGGCGCTGGGCCGACGCGCGGGCGACAATTCTGGCCGGTGTCGCGCAGGATCAGTACAAGGCGCATGACTTTGCGAAGTGTCGCGAGACGCTCGACAAGGCGCTGGCAATGTCACCCAGGAGCGCCACGCTGCACACACTGGCCGGCAAGTTGGAGATCGAGCAGGGGCACTTGGAGTCTGCCGAGCTTCAGCTTGAGATGGCTCGCACGGCGGCGCCTTCCGATCCCGAGCCGTATTACCTCAGTGGCGTGGTGTATCAGCGGTGGCAAAAGCCGCAAACCGCACTTGAATTCTATCGCCAGGCCGGTCAGCGCGCTCCGGCGGAGCTCGCGTATGTCCTTGCCGAAGGCGAGATGCTCGTCATCCTCGATCGTCGCAACGAGGCGCTCACGCTGCTTCAATCCAAAGTTGGGTATTTCGAAAACAGCAGCTCCATTCGCGATGCCGTCGCCCAACTTCTTGTTCAAAACGGGAAGTATGACGATGCGATCAAGATGTTTCGCCAGGCCACTGTTCTCGCGGAAGACGACAATGGTATCCGCGAACGCCTGGCGACGGCGTACTACTACAACAAGCAGTATCGCGAGTGCGCGGTGGTGCTGACGCGCCTCACCTCCATCGAGCCGGGCTCGAAACGCGCCGATTTATTGGAATTGCAAGGCGAGTGCCAGCTTCAGATCAACGATCCACATGGCGCCGCACGAAGCTTCAGTGCGGCCACGGACGTCGATCCGCTCTCAGCCCGCGGATGGCAGGGCCTCGGTCGGGCCGTGTTGCAACAGGGGGACGCACACCGCGCGGAACTCGCTTTGCGCCGGGCGGCGGGGCTGGATGCCAGCTCGTCACAGACGCAACTGCTGATGGGTTACGCGCAGATGCGGCAGGAAGATTATCCGAACGCTCTGCGATCGTTTAAGAAGGCGATGTCGCTGGATGCGACCGACACCACGCCGATCTGCATGGTTGGCTATACCCTCGAAAAAATGGGCCGTACGCGCGAAGCCGCCCGCTATTACGGGATGGCGCTGCAGATCACGCCAGGTGACGACATGGCGTCGGAGTTGATGGCGAAGATCGATGTTCAATCCCCGAATTGAGGCGCTCCCCAAATCAACCGAAGAGAATTGACGGAACGTCTTCCGGAGACGACGAGAAAATGCCAGGAAACGGAAAGGGTAAACGGTGCGAGCCGACAAGCTGACGACGTTTGCTATCATCAGCGGGGCGGTCGGGCTTTTGTTTAGCGGCCCGACACTGCTCGGCTCCGGCCCACTGGGGTGGACTGCCGAGACGTTCTACATTTGCAGCGCCGCTGCCGCACTTGGACAGGTTGTGATGCGCTCGCGCGCACAGCGTAAGCTGCTTGCCGAGTTGCAGGAACACGAAGCCGCCCTGCATCCGGACGCGGCTCAAACTCCCCCCACGACAATCGAAACCGCCGCTAAAGCGCTCGTGGATTCCGCCGAGCGAATCGTCTCACGCGCGTCGACGAAGGCGCGCGAACTCGAGAGTCGCCTTCAAGAGCTCCAACTTCAACTGAACGCGATCCAGACCGCGCTGTTACCGGCGAAATCGGCGGTTGAAAGCATTCCTGCCGCGACGCCTTTCGCCGGCAGCGAAACTGATCCGTTGGTTGTTCACGGGAGAGAAATCCGCGACATGAAGACGGCGTTCGTATCGAAGGTGAGTCACGAGCTTCGTACGCCATTGGCAAGCATCAAGGCCTATGTGGAAATGCTGATCGACGGCGAAGCTTCCGACGCCGCCACGCAGCGGCAATTTTATGAAATCATCCAAAACGAGGCGAATCGCCTTGGAAATTTGATCGACGGAACTCTCAAGTCGGCGGCATAGCCGCTGCGATCGACAGCCGCGTGCAGGTCGGTGCGGCCAATTTTGCAATATCGGACGCGCCACGGTGAATGCGGAAAAAGCCTTAGGCAAAAGCGTTCGATGAATCGTGTAAGAGAAGCGTCAAGTGTCTTCTGGAGCCGCGAGGGAGAAATGCCGGAAAAGACGATCCTGGTTGCCGACGACGAGTCCCACATTTTGAATGTGGTGTCGCTGAAGTTGCGAAACGCAGGGTTTCGAGTGATCACCGCATCGGATGGGCAGGAGGCCCTGGAATTGGCCGGACAGGAGAAGCCGGACCTGGTGATCACTGACTATCACATGCCGCGATTGTCGGGGATTGAGCTATGCCGCCGCTTGAAGCAGGATGCCGCCACCAGCAGCATCCCGGCGATCATGCTGACGGCCCGGGGCTATTCGCTCGACGAGCAGGACACCGCCGAAAGCGGGATTCTGCAAATGATCAGCAAGCCCTTCAGCCCACGTCAGTTGTTGGCGACGGTGAATGAAGTGCTTGCGAAAGCGGCAGCGTAATGCGGTTGTCGTCGGACGTTGGTTGATCGGTGTGATGTGGCAGTTCTGAGCCGAGAAAAGGTCCATGAGTTTGCAGACCACAGATCAACGGCGACAGACTTCTGAATCACTGACACTGATGCCAGCGGTTCTCGAGAAACTCGCGTCGCGGGTTCGCGGCGATGGCGCTTGTCTGATGGTGCTGGGGCCCGATGCAAGCGTACAATACGTCGATCGCGTGGCTGGCGCATTTTTCGCGCGCTACGCCGTTCCGATCGTCACGCAGAACGCCGTGCTGGCTGAGAAGATCCGCCGGCTCCCGCCCGGCACACCCGCCGTTGCTTTCGATTCTCTGCCGGGCATTCTCATCGCGGCAATTCCGGTCATCGAGCGCCGACAGGTACAGACGATTATCGCGCTTGTCGCCCGCGCTCCAGTCTTCCGTTTGGGTGAAGACGTCCTTCATGCATGTCAGCGATTGGAGATCGACTCAACCTGGCTCGGCGCGCAAGCCGATGCGGCGCCGGCCTGGACGCGCGAAGCACTCTGTCGCCAGGTGACGATGCTCTGCGCGATGCTTCGCGATCAAATCGCGCTTTCCGGGATGCAGACGGAACTCACGACGCTCTCTGAGCAGCTAGCCAACACCTACGAAGAACTGAGCCTGATCTACCAGATCAGCGGCGGCATGCGCGTGAACCGTCGCGCCGCGGACTTCTTCAAGCAGGCGTGCCACGACGTCATGGAAGTCATGAATGTTCGCGGCGTCGGTGTCGCCCTGCAGGGTGAAGGCGCCAGCCATCTTGATCCCGTCATCTACGGCGACACCAATATTTCCAACGACACGCTTCGCCGACTGACCGATCAGCTCATCCCGCTGCTGCAAGCGCGCAAGAGCCTGATCATGGTGAATGATCTGGCCGGCGACGAGCAGTTTGCCTGGCTCTCCTCGCACGCGCAGCGGATCCTCGCCGTTCCGCTGCAGCGGCAGGAGCAGGTGCTGGGGTGCATGTTCGTCGTCGACAAGCAAGGCGGAGAATTCGATTCCGTCGACAGCAAGCTGCTGAACTCCATCGGCAATGAGTCCGCGATCTACATCGAAAACTCGGTGCTCTTTTCCGACGTGCACGGCCTGATGATGGGGTTGATGCACAGCCTGACGAGCGCCGTTGACGCGAAGGACCCGTACACCTGCGGTCATAGCGAACGCGTCGCGCTCCTGAGCCGACACATGTCCCAGCAGATCAGCCTCCCTGATGCCGAGGTCGATCAGATTTACATGGCCGGCCTGCTTCATGACGTCGGCAAGATTGGCGTTCCCGAGAGCGTTCTGCAGAAGACGGGGCGCCTGACGCCGGAAGAGTTCGAGCAGATGAAAAAGCACCCGCAAATCGGTGCCCGCATCCTGGCAGACGTCAAACAAATGCGGTCGATCATCCCCGGCGTGCTGCACCACCACGAGCGCTATGACGGGAAGGGCTATCCTTCAGCCTTGAGCGGCTCAAACATCCCGCTGATGGGCCGCATCATCTGCCTGGCCGACTGTTTCGACGCGATGACGTCGAATCGCACGTATCGCCGTGCGTTGCCGCTGGAAGTGGCGATCACCGAGATCCGTCGCTGTGCCGGCACGCAATTCGATCCCGCGCTGGCCGAGGCATTTTTGAAGACCGGCCCCGACCATCTTCGCGAACTGCTGCGGAATCATGCTGAGAAGTCGAAGCGGGTTCTGGCCCTTCAGGAATCGCTGCTCAATTCCTAAACAGGCGTTGAAAAAAACTTTAATTGAACGCGGGGTGTTGGATAGGTTTCTGCCATTGCAGTTGGCAGAAACAAGAAAAGTGACGTCGCTTTGACGTCACCTTTCCGAGTGCCTCGCCTGACCTCAATTGCCGGCTAGTTGCGATGACGTTTGTGACCATGCAGCAGGTCGGTAATCGTGCCGGTCGATGCGATTTGAGCTGACGAGAAGACGCTCGCGGCAGTGGCCATGGCCGGCGCAGTCGGTCCTGCGGCGGATCGCACGATCCAGTGCAACGCGCCGGTGGAGTCTTGCGCGATGCCTCCGGCATAGAGATTGCCGCTGGGGTCGACCGTGAAGCCGTGTGACGATGCGGGCTTGCCCGCAACCAATTGGTAATCGTCCACGGTCGCCCAGCTTCCGCTGGCATTCGTGCGGATGATGGTGTGGGCCCCCGCGCCGTCATTGGCAGCTCCCACAACATATACGTTGCCGGCCAAGTCGGTACCGACGCTCTCCGCGGCGGCGATGGCGCCGGCGCTGAGCTGGTAATCGTCAACCGTCGACCACGATGCGCCGCCATTGGGACTTTCTCGGACGAGCCAGTGGGCCGAACTGGCGCTATTGCCGTTCCCGACGACATAGACGTCTCCGGCCCCGTCGCCGGCCACGGCGAATGCGTGGGAGCCGTACGTTGAAGCGTACTGGAAGCTGTCGACGACAGACCATGTGGCCCCCGCGTCAGTGCTCTTGCGGACGAGCCAGTCCTCACCGGTGCTACCGCCATACCCGGCAACATAGAGGGCCGCCGAGGCGCCGCTGGTGATTGCGGTCGCGCAGGTGGGAGTATCCGCGCTTGACGTGGTGCTCTGATAGTTGTCGACCGTGGTGAACGCGCCTTGCCCGCCGGCTTGCTTTCGCACGGTCCAGTAATACTCCGTTTTGGTCACCGCATTTTTGCCCTTGCCGGTTGTTGTCGTTGTGTTGGTCTGCCCGACGGCAAAGACATTCCCCGCCCCGTCAATTGCCAGGCCGGAGACCCCGGCGCCGGAAAGCCCACTCGTATCGTAGGAATCAACGATCGAGAAGCTGCTGCCGCCGGCGGGTCTTTCCAGGACGATCCAATGGTTGTCGATGGAATTGCTGGAGTTGTAATTGCTTGTGCCGCCCACGTAGATGTCACCGGCTTGGTCGATCGCGATTGAATTGAACGCAAGGGAGCCGCCGAGGTTGGAATCTTCGATGGTGGTCCAGGTCGAACTGCCGCTGAGCTTTTCCCGAACGATGCCCTGCTTGGAAGTAGTCGCCACGCTGCCGGCGGCATAGACGTTGCCCGCGGCGTCCGTGGCCATGGCTCCGAGGCCCGATGAGATCTGCCCGGGCAATTGAAAATTGTCCACCGTGCCCCAGGCCGACAGCAACGTCCGGCCCTCCAGAACTTGCGGCTCAAAGACGGCCCGCGAAGCATTCCGATGCAAACTCCTCCGTCGCGAATCCCGAGAAATCAAAGCGTTCATACCTGCTCCCTGCAATCGCATGATCTGAATCCTGCGAAACGGTCCCGGGCCCGTTGCCACACTGAGTTGCCGTCTCAGGGGTATGTTCACCTCGCCGATCTAAAATCTGCGCAAAATTGCTCGTTTCTCAGGCGGGCTTGTTACAATTCGTATCGATCGGGGCATCGGGCATGTCAGAAGACAACGCGATTCAGTTTCCTTCTACGGAGTGGACTGGCGTTCAGCGCGCCGGCCAGTCCAACACCTTGGGCCGGGCGGCGCTGGGCGAACTCCTGACGCGCTATCTGGCGCCGCTTCGCGCGCACCTTGTTCTGCAAAAGCGGATTGCCGCTGAGAAAGCGGACGATCTACTTCAGTCATTCATCGCCGACCGCATCCTCGAGCGCGATCTGCTGACGGCCGCCGACCGCGAGCGCGGCCGTTTCCGCACGTTTCTGCTGATGACCCTCGACCGATTCGTCAGCAATCGGTTGCGCGATGAAAACCGTCAATGTCGCTCGCCGGAGAACAGCGTTCCGCTCGATGACGCCGCAGGCGCTTTCGATCCCGCCCCTGGGCCCGATCGGGCCTTTGAAATTGCGTGGGCGCGGCAGGTGCTGCTCCAAGCTGCCGAGCAGATGCGCGATGCCTGCTTCGATTCGGGGCGGTCGGATGTCTGGCAGGTGTTTGATTCGCGCGTGCTCGCGCCGACGCTCCAGGGAGCCGACCCGGCGAGTTACGAAGAGCTTGCCGCCCAGTTCTCGCTGGCTTCCGCCCACGCAGCGTCCAATCTCATGATCACCGGAAAACGGATGTTCGCGCGCAGCCTGAAGGGGGTGGTCGGTGAATATATCGAGGATGCTTCGCAGATCGACGACGAGATTGCCGAGCTGAGAATAATCCTCGCCGGCGCAAACTGAGCGCTGCCAAGTGCTTCTAAAACCATTCTCGATTGCCAGGCCCGGGCTTGAGGTGCGGCCATGCGTGCGGATTTTCTAACATGCGATCCCAAGAATCTTGCAGGGCTGATGGAAACCGATGAAGTCTCGCCGGCCGTCGCGCTAAGCGAAGGCGCCGGCACGCGCATCGGCCGCTACAAGCTCCTTCAGCTCATCGGCGAAGGAGGCTTCGGCTCGGTCTTCATGGCCGAGCAGGAGACGCCGGTCGTTCGGAAGGTGGCGCTGAAGATCATCAAGCTGGGGATGGACACCAAGCAGGTGATCGCCCGCTTCGAAGCCGAGCGGCAGGCCTTGGCAATGATGGATCACCCCAACATCGCCCGCGTGCTCGACGCCGGCGCCACCGACACCGGCCGGCCCTATTTCGTCATGGAGCTGGTCAAGGGAATCGCGATCACCGAATACTGCAACCAGCGGCATCTGAACGTCAAAGAACGCCTCAAGCTTTTCATTCCCGTCTGCAAGGCCGTTCAGCACGCGCATCAGAAGGGAATCATCCACCGCGATCTGAAGCCCAGTAATGTCATGGTGACGCTGCACGATGGGGTGCCGGTGCCCAAGGTCATCGACTTCGGCATCGCCAAGGCCACCAACGCGCGCCTGACCGAGCACACGCTCTTCACTGAATACCGCCAGCTCATCGGCACGCCCGAGTACACGTCCCCCGAGCAGGCCGATATCAGCGGGCTCGATGTCGATACGCGCAGCGACATCTATTCGCTGGGCGTGCTGCTCTACGAGCTGCTGACCGGCACCACGCCGTTTGAATCCAAGGAGCTGCGCCGTTGCGCGTACGCCGAGATCCAGCGAATCATTCGCGAGGTCGACCCACCCAAGCCGAGCACGCGCCTGAGCACGATGGGCGCGGGCTTGCAAACCGTTGCCGCCGACATGGCCACCGAGCCGCGACGGTTAAGCCGGCTGATGGCCGGCGAGCTCGATTGGATCGTGATGAAGTGCCTCGAAAAAGACCGCGGCCGCCGCTACGACACCGCCGGGGGCCTCGCCGACGACGTCGAAAACTACCTCTGTGGCGAACCCGTCGAAGCCTCGCCACCGTCGGCGATCTATCGAGCCAGAAAGTTCATTCGCAAGCAGCGCGTGCCGATCACGATCGTCGCGGTGCTTCTCGTTGCGACGGGGGTGAGTGCGTGGCAGGCACAGCGGGCGACGAAGGCCAGCGCCGTCGCGAATGCACAACGAATTCTGGCCGGCCAGCAGGCGGCGGTGTCGCAAGCCGTCATTGACTTTCTAAATAACGACGTCTTGGGGCAGGCCAGTGCGCGCAATCAAAGCGGCGCGGAAACCTCACCCGATCGCGACCTGAAGGTCCGCGATGCGCTTGACCGCGCGGCGCTGAAGATTCCCAACCGCTTCCGCGATCAGCCGCTGGTCGAGATCGAGATTCGCAACACGATCGGCCAAGCCTATCAGGACCTCGGGGAACCCGATAAAGCCAGAGAGCAACTCCATTCCGCGCTGGATCTTGGAAAGAAGGCCGGAATCAGCGGACCGCAAACGCTGCGGAGCTTGACCATTCTGGGGAGCGTGGAACTCGATAAATGGCAAATCGACGAAGCAAAACGACTGCTCACTGAGGCGCGCAGCGAGCAGCAGCGAATCCTTGGTCAGCACGATCGCCTGACATTGAGGACCACATATCTGCTTGGCCAAGTATGCGAAGAATATGGTGATGATCAGGAGGCAGGGCGTTTTTTTGCTGAAGCGCTGGAAGGTCGGCGATCGGCTTTCGGCAACGCCGACCGCGACACGCTCGAATCAATGTTCCAACAAGCCCGCAAGCTTGCTGACTCGGGCGATTTCTCGCGGGGTGTAGCGCTCTACAAGGAAGCACTTGAGTTGCAGAAGGAGACGCTCGGCCCGCAAGACCCGGATACGCTTAACACGACAGCGTCGTTAGGGCTATTGTACGCCGACGGCGGCCAATTGCAGGAGGGCGAAGGGCTGCTTCGGCAGGCGCTCGATGCAATGCGTTCCGTGTTGGGACACGAGCACCCAACAACGCTGTCGACAACCGCCGATCTTGCTTCCGTTTATGAGAAGGAGACCAGGTGGTCCGAGGCGGAAGCGCTGGTTGTTGCAGCTATCGACGCCGCAAAGAAATCACTCGGAGAACGGGATCCGACAACCCTTGGCCTGTCTGATCAGTTGGCCAGGTTTTATTTCCGCGGGGGCCAAAACGACAAGGGTGATGCGTTATCGCTCGAAGTCTTGAGCAAGTTCAGGGAGATTTATGGTGACGACTCGCCGGTAACGCGAATGCTGTTTTCCAATCTCGCGGTCAGGTATGCTGACCGAAAAGAGTATGAGAAGGCCGAGGCGCTGTTCCTTGAAACTCTCAACTGGGAAAGAGCGCACTTGGGAAGCACAAATGAGCGAACACTCATCACGCTCAATAGCTTGGGCGGGATGTACATAGACAAGGGAGATTACAAGAAGGCGGAGGCGACATTATCAGAAGTAGTTGATCGCGACCGTGCACTTCACGGCCAGAACCACCTTAAGTCGACCGGGGTCATCAACAACCTCGCGTTGTGTTACCTTCACGAAAAGAAGTACGCAGAGGCAGCTTCGTTGCTAGAGCAGGTCGTCAAAATAGAACGGAACACGTGGGAACGATACACGCCCATGTATAGCCTCGCGATTGCTTACCGAGACCTCGGGCGATATACCGAAGCTGAACAACTCTTTAAGCAGACAATTGAGCTGACCCGGGCGGAGCTCGGACCGGACGACTGGATGACCCGCTTGGCGAACGCCGGACTGGCGTGGCTGTACAAGAAGCAGCGGCGGTTCGACGTCGCCGAGCCCTATTTTCGCGCACTGGCCGAATGGTGCGTTGCTCATCCCGACGTCAGGATCCGAGCGGATTTGACGCTGGAAAGCATTGTGCCGGACTTATACGCGTCCGGCTTGATTTCCGCGCGCCATGTTCGGCGCTTGTTCGGTAGCGCGATGGGACGCGGTTGGCGATGATGCCTTCTTTCGGGAGGCATTGATGCGTTTGGAATGGAAGTCGCC
>Ga0182024_10001429_pt1 | contig 61668 bp, 57 predicted proteins | sample P32metaG_FD_120480 | JGI IMG/M metagenome (GOLD analysis project Ga0182024, IMG submission 120480) | Permafrost microbial communities from Stordalen Mire, Sweden - P3-2 metaG (Illumina Assembly) | ecosystem: Environmental > Terrestrial > Soil > Wetlands > Permafrost | place: Sweden: Stordalen...
AGTGGTGCACGTGTCTTAGTCACGGCACCATCATGATCTTATTTCAGACTAAAGGCCATCCTTGACGACCGCTCTGGAAATGAGAATTCCCTTACCACAACACGGGTAGGCCGAATACTTACATCTTCTTGGTTGTATTGCCGAATTTGATTGAGGATCGCCGATGAATGCCAGTCGGCTCCGTCCTTGATGTCTAGCCAGCGTTGATAGAAAACTATCGAATCCAGACCGGTGGCGACCGCGCCGTCTCGTTTTCCTCGATATAGCTGTTCGATGCTCTTGATAGAGTAGTTCGGCGTTCCAACCTTGAGCGATTGACGCACTACCGTGAAGAGGTCGACGAAAACTTCGTTGCGAAGCAGCGCATCCAGCTCTTCCTCTTTTGTGCCGTACTTGCTCATCAATTTGCGCATTGCCGTCTTTTCGTAAGAGGCGTAATGGAAAACGTGCATGCTCGGGTCTTTTTGCCAGCGAGCATGGAGCCAATCGATGAAATGCTCGAACGCCAACTTTTCCTCTTCTGGATTGTGCGCCCACCAGTCAAGGAATTTGGGGTTACCACGTTTGAGGACGGTCGCTCCGAATAGATACTCCAAACCGCCATCTGCAAGCGGATATCCTTCCATGTCAAAAAATACGTCTGATTTGGAATGTGGTGGCAGCAGAAAAAGCCCGTGTCCGGGAATTTGTGGTACCACTATTTCATACTTCGGTCGAAGCAAACCGGCAGATTCGACCTGAAGACGTGCCTGCTGCTTTAATGTTGCGAATGTATCCGCTTCGATGTGATGTATTGATTCTATTGAGGTAGCCGCTAACCCCGTCATGGTGCTTATGTTTGCTTCCTTGAATTTGCGAATTTGCATGGTGCGAATATTGGCGACGCGGCAGAGATGATCTGTATCTTCGATAAGTTTCTCTACGTGCGTCGTCCATCTGCCAAATTTTTCTTTGCCATTGAACTCGGGTGGATTCTTTGGATCGAAATTTTGTTGCTGTTCTAGAAACGCTTGCCGCAACTGCCGATAAAAGTACAAGTAGTCCTCGGTTCGGAACGATCTTTGAGTCTTGTCTCCCAGCGCAACATGCATTTGGTTTGGCAGCGTCCCTTGCATGTGCAATAGCAGGTCTGAATAACACGCAAGCTGAATGAGAAACTTCGGTTTGGGTTTGAGGGCTAATTTGGTGTCCCATGGCTCATATTGGTAATCGCCAAACTTCGAGTGTCCGTCAACTTTGACGAGAAAGTCGGCGTATCCTTTGAACAAGTCGTCGCTCAGTTCTGCCTGAAATATAACTTCGCGCCCCTGGTGCATTGCATCAGATAACGCCTTGCGGCGATCGACTGTTTTCGCAGTAGTGCCAGAAGTCTTAGAAAGATCACAAACATCGTGCCCGCTTCTTCGCAGTTCAGCCAGGAACTCCGATTCATGTTCCAGCCCCTTCCTCTGGAGTAGCTGATCGGTTTCGCTGTCCTCATCCTCAACCAGCTCATTCGGAAATTCGATGTTGTACCGATCCAACCAGGTGACAAACTCGGACTCCATATACCTGGTCAGGTCGGAGGGGGAATAGGTAAAAGAGCCGTCATTGTTTTTATACATAGCTTTTGGGTCACTTCGTGCGGGGATGCTAGCAGTCGACGGGACGACGATGCAGAATAGCTGCAGTCGGTGTCGACTCAATCGGACAGGCAATAATTGATGCGGAAACAATGGGCATCAAAAACTTTTGTTAGCCGTCCATACCAACCATACGATCCGCCACTGCAAAATATCCGCAGTCTCGAAATAAATTTCCGGGCGATTCTGCAAAGCGATCAGCCGTCCGCTGGATTATTTGACCAATAGCAGCCAAAGAGCAGCGAGAGTCGCTCCTCCTGGTCCGTCAATAGCTCTCCTGGCATCAGTAAGAGTGCCGACTCTGTAGCCTTGACTGTATATGTCATTTCCTCTCAGCTCGCCGACGCGTTTCCCATGGCTGTAGATGTCATTGCCTCTCACCTCGCCAATGCGGCTTCCGCTTTCGTAGATGTCGTTCCCTCTTACCTCTCCTACACGGCTGCCACTGCTAATCAGATTCCTTCCGTCAAACTTATATCCGCTCATTTTGAAACCTCGGGTAGTATCTTACTCTCCGTGAATCCAAATCAAGGGGAAGACAATTCCATCATGGCACAGCCATTCTGTCGGTAGGTAATCCTTTCGGTAAACACTGCATGATCTCGTTTTGACTGGGTTCGGTATGCACTGATATCACAGAACTTGCAGGCTGACGCTGAATCACATCAACATTTGCGAAGGGAAAAATAGTCAGATCCTTGCAGCCAGACGGCAGAAGAAAAGCTACTGACCTTCAAGGCAATGAGCTGGAGAATGGCTCACCGTGGGAATAAGAAGAGTCTTCCGATCGTCAATTCGCAACTACACTCAGCTGTTTTCCGAAGCAACCGGCTTGCGTATAAAGGTGGCGGGTTATGAAGGTCACAATTTCGTATTAACGATCCGTCCGGCGATTTTGTTTGATATATCTAAATTATGGACGGGTTGGGGCAAGATCTGCGAGCAAAGATCATTGCTCCCGTGTTCGTGCGGGTTTTTCAAAGCGGCAACGGCCGTCCGTTCGACAACCTTATTGAATGCTGCCAAAGTTAATCGTCCAATCTCTGATCATCGCTTTGCTGTTAAGCATTGCTCCTTGCTTCGCCGAAACATTCTCCGGTGAAGTTGTCCATATTACCGATGGCGATACGATTCAGGTCATGCACAATGGACAGGCTGAAAAGATCAGGCTCAGTGGAATCGACGCGCCCGAAAAAACGCAGCCTTTTGGACAGTCCGCCAAAGAGTACGCAGCGTCGCTGTGTTTCCGTAAGCTGGTATCTGTGACCACTTTCGGTCAAGATCGCTACCACCGCACCATCGCGGACATTCAGCTGCCCAATGGGACCATTCTGAACAATGAGCTGGTTCGTGCCGGATACGCCTGGTGGTACCGAAGGTATGCTCCGAACAACACGACACTTCAGCAATTGGAAACAAGTGCCCGCCTGAATCATGCTGGTTTGTGGGCTGGCCTAGATCCGGTTGAGCCGTGGGATTACCGCCACTATGGCACCACAGCCAGTCTACCTGAACAACCAGTAGCTCCTGCGGGCCCTCCCCAACAAAATCCTGATCCAAATTCTGCGCTACATCATGCGCTGCAGGGAGTTGTTCAGCAATCGTCGATAGAACCGCTCAAGGGCGAGATTCAGCGCTCCGAAACGACGCCATTGAAGGGACGAGTCGATGAGCAGGCAATTCCTCCGGTCGATTTACGCGCCGGCGTTCCCAATAAATCAGCCATTATGCATATTGTTCAATACAAGCAGAACGACGCAACACCCAACTCAGCACCACTGCCGCTTCTGCAAGGCACAATTGACCGCGCTCCTGTTCGCGACACCAACAATCTACTCCAGCCACCATTAAGAGGAACTGCAGATGGCGAGCATCCACCATCGCGAGCGACAAAGAACAATCAGCTGCGTGCCGAAGTGATCCAGCAGCCTCCCCAGCGTCCCGATATTGCTGCTGCACCGGTGCGTTCAGCGGCTAGTCTGGAGGATAGACCTCCGACGCGACACATTGATGATAGCTTGCCATCGCCTGCTTACGTTGCTCCCGTTCCCACTCAGGTGCCGTCAATAGCTCAAACAACAGGTGTGACTTATAAGCCATCATTGCCAGATCGAATCAAACGCAGGAGAGATTTGCCCGATCGATCGCACGAGTTGCGGGTGAAGAGAAAGCCGGAAAAGTCTAACGAAGCAGACATCGCTCCGAGTGCTCAACCTCAAACTGCTCCTATTGAAGAGTCTTTGCTATGGGACCGGTGGTACAAGCACGTCAACGAGCTTGTCTGCGCACAATTGACCAGAACAATGCCGGCTCACCGAAATCCGGCTGGCAGTCTTCGAGTGCAAATCACCGTGTGGCCCAATCACCATATGCGAGCGATCATGATTCAGGGCAGCAATCAAAGATTTAACGACGCGGTGCTTGAGGCGTATTCGTCGCTTGACGGCAATCAAGATCTGGAGTTTCCCCAGGGCACGCACCGACAGCTCATCGAGTACGAGACCGATCACATTCAAGACATTCCCGCAGTTACATCCGCCTTTGATTCGCAAACAATCCATGGTGACCTGGAGTTAGTCAAATGACATATCAAAGAGCCAATTCAAATCACCAAGCAGCACGCCAACCGATCCTTCTCTTGCTGTCGACGCTTTTAGCGGCGCAGTCAGCGTACGCAGTAAGTGAGCATCTACAAGACAATGTCAAACTGCGCGCGCAACATGCTCAAGCTGCAGGTGATGCACTGCCCGTGCCATCACCTCGCGCCGACCAATCACTCAGAATCAAACGAGACTCCGCGCCTGATGCTGGAGTGTCTCCGCCAGCAGCAGCGAACCCGACGCTGGATCGCGGAAAGTTCTTCTCACGTCACGGCGAATACAAAGAGGCGATGGATTTCTTCACACGGGCAGCGACTGCGGATCCAAAAAATGCGGAGCCATACAATCGCCGGGCTAGGGCTGAATGGCAGCTAGACCAACTTGATAATGCCCTTGAAGACGCTAGATTCTCAATTCAATTGAATCCAGACTACGCTGAAGCATTTTGCACGCGCGCGGCAATATTGAATTCGATGGGACACTACAACGAAGCGATCGCCGATGCTGCTCTCACTAGCGAACTCAAGCCTACCTTGCGAGAGGCATACACCATTGAAGCATCCGCGTATCGAAATCTCAGGCAGTTTAGCGAAGCCGACGCCGTTCTAGCTAAGCTGAATTCGGTGGCGAATCCTGAATCTGCTTTTGACGAGTGGGCGCCCGATATCGACTACACGCCGTATTTGGGTTACGTGCAAGCAACAATTCGACAGCATTGGCAGCCGCAACAGGGAAATTACAGTCCCATTGTCATTTTATTCAAAGTGCATCGCAACGGGCAGATCTCTGATCTCAAAATCAACAACGCTGGTGATGCCACCGCGGATAATGCTGCTCTCCAAGCTGCACGGAGTTCAGGGCCGTTTCAACAACCTCCTGCAGGCGCACCTCCCGATTTTGATGTTTTTGTTGTCCTAGAACCTGCGCCCAAGCAGTCAACAGGACAAGTCCCTCCAGCCCCAGCCTCCCCATCGCATGTTTCATCTAATCCCATCGCTGGAATGAACTGGAGCGGCAAGATCAACCAGGGGCTGAGCATTATGCAACGATACATTTTACATCCATAGACCGACGTGAGATGCATGTCCTTTAGTGCCACTGTATTGGAGCAACAAACTCAAGTTACTTGTGAAGAATTGGAATTGCTCTTCCAATCTTGCTTTATCGATATTGGCTGGCACGTGACCGTGCGATTGAATAGTCATGCCATACCTCGCTTTAGCTGGATTTATAAAGCGCCTGCAAGCTGAGAAACTCAAATTGGCGCTGTGTCACCGTAGCACAGATTCATTTAACTTGGGCAAGCAAATCTTATACAGCAGCATGCAGGTACACGCTGTAACAATAGTGATTTACAACATCGAGCGCATAGCTACTGCTGTCCAAGGTCGCTATGGAAACCGGTTTCGCTGCGATTCCAATCATCTGGTAATCTCTAAGATCAAATACTTTCTGCCAGCCTCACTTACGTTAAGGCGGCCACTCTTCTACTCGCGTAAGGGGCACCACTTCCGAAGGCGCATGGACATGATCCAAGAAGACGTCCAAGCACTTTCCGCCTGTCTTTTGCGCAGATGGAGCGACGAGCCCTTCCACCGCTCGGTTATACAGTGGTTCACCAATTAGACTCGCCCACTGGTGATCGCCTTTCACGCTAATCTCTGCTTGCGTTATGCCAATTGCACTGCATATAGTGTCATCATCGAGTCTGACCACTGCTTGTAGTTTGACTTGATAATCCCAGAGCACATAGGCCTTTGCTTTTATGGGCAGACTCATGAGAATGCCACCTTGCACTTCTGCCTGGCACGTCTCCTTATCGAAACCTAAATATAGCGCGCCGAAAAGACCTGCCACGTTGTATCTTTGTCCCTCTTTCAGAGCGCCCAGCATCGACAGCGGCTCGTGTGCATACCGTTGCCGAATTAGTCTGAAGTATTTGCCAGTGACGGCAGAAGTGGGCACCGAATGCAATGCTGCCGTATTGACTGTCATTATCTACCGTTGGCACCTAACAACTCGGACATGCGGTAAATGCCACCAGGTTTTTTTGCGTAGTCTCTTGGGCGCTCGCCTCCAAGTGCCGGATTCGCTTTATCTACCCAGATTTTGATGATCTCCGGCTCAAACAGGTCTCCTAGCGCTTCCGCCATTGTTCTAAGGGCTTCGACGGCCACCTTGTTTTGTGCATGAGGTTCACTCGTCTCTGATTGCTCCCATCGGCTTACTGTACGCTCGCTGACGCCGCCAAGCACTTTGCCGAACTCCTTTTGAGACAACCCAAACAATTGTCTGAGTGCCAGCACTTGCTCTCCAAACGGCGCATCTGCCAAGTTGTTTAGGTCTACAGTGGTTTCTGTCATGCTTTGTCCTCTTGTACGATGATACCAGACAAATGTCTGCTCGACCAGACATTTGTCTTCCGATGGCCGACCTAAGATTGACCAATTCCATCCGTACATATCCTAATTGCATCGTATATAATCAAAATGTACTGGTACATTTAAATTATATGAGCCAAAAAGACAGAGAAAAATTCGTCCGCCTTGCCAACAAGAGGGTCAACAGAGCCCTCAAGGACATAGATCTGATCGGCAACCTTTCCAATAGATCGAATTATGACTATACCCAAGACGACGTGCGGGCGATATTTCAAGCCCTAAAATCGGAGATCAAGCGTTGCGAGGAGCGCTTTGAAGCGATGTCTTCGAAGGACTCCCTGCCTTTTCGTCTCTAGTCACCGGATCCGCGTATACAAGCATTACTGGGCATCGCCCGGAGGTATTATGTCGTCTACTTTTAATCGAAAGAAAGCATCACCGGCGGTGTTTCATTCCACGCTGCGCAGTACACGTGGTTCCCGGCTTGGACTGACAGTTGATTTGACTAGTTTGGTCGAGAAGCTGGTCGCGCTCCTCGCACCTGTTGCGGCTGCTGTTTAAGATAACCGAGCCGTTTGCGCTGTATCGATCGCATTTCAGGGCAACTCTGTTGCTGGCGGCGCAACTAAAAAAGCAGCGAGCGTATGCCGAGGCTGCGGATCTGGTGCAGGATGCGGTGGTCATGTCCTACTACAACGGAGGCAAAGCATATTTGCACCAACTCCAGGTCGCGAAACAAAACCTTCAAGCGTTGGCAAATGCAGGAATGAATCAACCAGAATTTGGTGAGCTCAACGATTCACATGTTCGTCTTGAACAAAATTCTTCGCATCTCGAAGCTGAACGGGGTAGTCCAGAACAAATTCGGGAGCGATTTCATTTGGAATAATTCTTTCGGAAGGGTGAGAATGCATATATTTCGCACTGGCGTCGAATATCCTTTGTGTATGGAAGGAATCAGCGGGAGAGATTTATCAGGTGCATAGGAATGGATGATCGAATCGCCAAACTTGCGAAGGTTTGCGCCGCTTCAATGCGCGGAGAAGAAACAGATCCGGTGTGGATTTCGGATCAAGCACGCCAGCTTCTCGTTGAGCAAGCAAGTTTTGAGGGCAATGCGCTCTGGCACACGCTTGTTGATGCCGGTCGTGCTCTGCATGATGTCGGTGAGTACGCACTGGCAGGCGAGATATTCGAGCAGCTTCTTGAACATGCGCGTTCAAGAAAGTATCCGAAGCTTGAATTCGATGCTCTGGAAGGACTTGGTGAGTGCTGGTTTTATCTGGGTGATCATGGGCGGGCAATGAAGTATTTAAATGAGGGATTGGCATTGGCTCAGCGCCTCCAAAGGAAGCACATGATTGAAAGATTTGAGAGTGCGATTGAGTATTTTTTGTCAGGGAAACCGAAATTTGAGGAGGGAGTGAAAGCACCAACCAACACAGAGCGCGCCGCTAGAAACAGGAAGGCGCATGTCTCGTCTTTGTTGAAACAGCAGCGAAATAGATGAGTCACACAATTTTCATGCGAACCGGCACGATCGCTCTGCTGCTGTCCCAGGCTGATCAGAAGGACAAGGACAAGAAAGAACACAGAACGACTGCTCTTATGCAGAAGTGTTAGAAGGCAGGCTGTATCCTCTCAGAAGTAGGTAATTGAGAAACGAGCAGATACATTGCCGTCAATGTGGAAGAAAGAAACACAGCTATTCAATTGGAGAGCAAGCAAATGGAATCGGACAAACTAGGAGATGAAAATGTATGAGGATGAGTTCGAAATTAATCTGCGTGGTATTGACCGTAGGAATGAGGCAACATCTCCGCAAGCCGCACAGTTCATCATTAGCCACATAATTGAGCAATTGCGTCACTCAAATGATTTAGCATCAATTTTGCAAATTGCACTTCAAGGATTGACCATAACATGTCAGGCGCATCGGGGGCTGGTTTGGCAGATTGTCGGCGATCAGCTTGCAATTACAAATGAATTTGCCGTTGCTGGACGTAAATGCTTTGAAGGCAAACAACTGGGATCAGATGAGTCAATGAGTGTAAAACTCGAATTTCTCTTCCGCTTTCCAGATGAATCGGGAATAGGGGTGGTTAGCGTCCCTGATACCGAACAAGATCCAAACTTGGAAGGATCTCCGACGCTGCGTTCCCTGCTTGAGTCGGGAAATGTTCAGGCAAGATTAATGGTGCAGCTTCGTTCACGAGGGATAATCTCTGGGTTCATTGAGCTTCAGCAATGCGAACCGCGTGTCTGGACCGAACTTGATGAGACCAAGTTGCAAATGGTTGGGAACTTGTTGTCTGTTGTGGTTCAACAATCTCTCGACCAGTCCAAGCTTGAGACGGATGCAAAAGAAATGAAACTCATAAACGAAGTCGCATCTATTTTCAGAGAGTCCTATGGACTGCGCACACAGCAGTCGCTTGTGAAGTCCATTCATCTTATAGCTGAATTCATGGGCTTCGTTCATGCACAAGCCTATTTGGTCAGAAAAGAATTGCTAGTTCCTCAAGTAGACGATGCGAAAACGGAGTCAGTGGGGCTGACTGAAAAAGATAATCTGTATGTCGCAGTTTATGAATCTGGCAGAGGCAAAATTGTGAATGCAGATTACACCAAAGACCCAGACCGGATTAGCAGAATTGAGCGCCTGGTTTTTGGATCGGTGCAAAATGGCTCCATTGAAGACAGGCTGGCTCGGCTGGAAGCCGATCAATTCTTCGGCCATGACATGGCGCTGGTCTTGCCGCTCGTCTCAAAAGGGGAGCGTCTGGGCGTAATCGGGTTATGGCAGAGGATGCCGAACAAACCGCAGTTCAGACCGCAGGACCGAGAGTTGGGATTGAGATTTGCCAGTCATCTGTCGGACGTTTTTAGAGTAGATCTGAACGTTCGGAAACTTCGAAGCGACACTCATGACGCATAAAATGGTGGCACGTTTAAAATTGCTAAATCGAGCCAGCCAAAACTTCGCATTTCATTGTGCCACCGAATTTGTGTCTGTCAGCCTGCATATGTCACAGACAGTAATCCAGCGTCACGCTCCGGCTTTGGTTCGCAGCCCATCAGCCTGCCGGTTATGCTGCCAAAAACAGATTGGCATGGATCTGAGCATCCGAGGCTTGAGCTTGGCTCCCCCTTATGAACGTGTTAGCCTTACGGATTACTGACAGGAATTTCTGAGATCCAAACAACACCGCGAGGGTAGGAACATATGGACAAGACGAAAAGACGATGGTTGCCGCTCGATTTGGCATATAAATTCGGACAAGAAAATGGCCTTGGCGCAGAGATAGCGGAAATTCGGGACATGAAGATCCCGGTACTTCCACCGGACTGGCCTAATAAGTGGAAAGAAAAAACTGTCAGAAAGGCATACATTGTTGAGCTTTTTCAGCGTAAAGAAATCCTGCTTCGTTTCAACGAGCTGTATTGGCATTCAGACGAAATTGAAGCTAAAACAAACAGTAATCTGGACAGAAGAACAGAATACATTGATTTCCTAGCGGAGCGCGAATCCGGCGACCAACAACAATCGATGATGGATGAAGAAGACGACGAGGATTCGGGTCTGCATTTTGCTATGGAATCCCATCTGCAGGATATTCTGGTGAAAAATCTGCAATTGATAGAGGCAGGATTGAGCCTGTATCGAGCTGGGGACACTACTGGTCGGGAGTTTAGGATTGATGGCGGTTACCGCATTGATATTCTGGCAATAGACCGTGACAAGCGATTCGTCGTCATCGAGTTAAAGCGTAGACGTGGCAAACGCGGGGTGATTGGACAACTGCTTCAGTACATGTCCTGGGTCGACCTGCATCTGCCTAATGCGCCCTGCCGAGGGATCATAATCTCGCAAAAGATTACGGACGAACTTTTGGCTGCAGTCCGTACACTCCCTCACGTCAGCTTGCTTGAATACAACTTGAGCATTTTGCTTACATCCGTAGGTGCTGACGGAAGACCCCAAGAGTGCGTCGCATCCGTCGTCGACACCGCTCACTGAAAGGATTGTTTGAGGTCTATCTTCCGTTAGAGATCCCGCAGACCGCATGGAATCTCATTCTCATCAAACGAACGTTCTGGGAGGCACTACCGTCGTATATCGCCTAATGTAGTCGGGTGACCAAATGAACGTAACTTTTGGCTGGGACCTTGATGGTTTGACATATCCGGAGACTGCAACGGGGGCGGCTGCATCTTTCAATGCCCTTGTGGCTGGACCATCCATGTTGCTTGGTTTGCTTGAAACGCGCCTTGGCTTCCGGCGCCCGCCTGTGCAGAGGGCGGTCAGAATTGCACAGTACCTGTCGCATTTGACGAACGTCGATGATGGATCGTGCTTCTACTCTGACTCTCTTACATCTGATGCCTGGGCGACGGCGGATCACTTGCTGTCCATGAGGGATGAGTTGATAGTGGCAGGTTGGAAGAAGCAGCCAATCGATGGGCTGGATAAGATCGGAACTCTGGCGCAAGTTGAGGCACAAGGCACCATTGCTGATGGATTTGGCGAGCGACTCGATCAAATCAATAGTGCGCTGAAGAGCAGCTCAAAACCGGTGATAACGCGGCTGAGAGTGGTTGATTCTGTAGCAGCGCTGCCACCAATTTGGCGCGAGACCATTGCGCTCCTGGTGAAGACTGAGACGAAAGTCGAGGAACTGCCGGCTTCTCCAAAGAGTGGCGGCGGTGACTTGCAAGCATTGCAACAGCGACTGATCGCTCGCACCGGTAACAACAAATTATCCCTTTCCGGTGATGGCACTGTCTGCATCATTGACGCAGATGATGAAATCCAGGCGTCTATACTCACCGCATCTTGGTTCGTCCAGCGCAAAGATTGCAGCGATGTTGTGCTGATTCGCGGTGATGATTGCTCGCTGCTAAGTCAGGCATGTCAGCGATACGGATTACCCTCGCCAGGCAATACGGCTCGCTCTCAGTTCAAAGCTATTTGGCAGGTCTTACCGTTAGCATTCGAAATCACATGCAGACCGATCGATCCCAAGAAGATGGTGGAGTTTCTTTGTATTGAGGGCGGACCGATACCATCCTGGATAGCGAAGAGACTGGTTGATACGCTTGGGCAGGCGCCGGGTATTGGTGGCAAACATTGGCACGATGCCTGGGAAAATTGCACAGAGCTGCAGGCAGGGTGGATACAGAACGACGAGCCCGAGCTCTCAAATGTCGACGCGCAGAAGAAGGCAGCGCAGAAAATACAGCGCTCGCAAGATTGGTTCGCAGAATGCAACAATACCGCACCTCCCGGGAGCGCAGGCGTCCCGCCTGCATCGACCAACAAAGATCGAATGACGCAACAAGATGCCGAGGCAATCTGCAACCGTGTTGAACAATGGGCTGCCGGTCGCATGTCGAGTGATGAAAACGCGCAGCTATACCAGATTCTTGTCGCGCAAACTAAATTGCTCCGCCAGCTAATCACTGCCGGTGGTGCAAGTATTCCGTTGATACAGCTTAGAAAAATGATTACCGCTGTCGGTGCCTACGGTACTTCGATGTCGCGCGTGGATGCAGCTGAGTGGTCTCTTGTTGATCGTCCGGGCCAGATTTGGGACGGCGCACGCACCGTTGTTTGGTACGGCTTTGCGCAGGTGAAGTGGCCGCGCCTGCGCACATCGATTTGGTCGGATCAAGAATTTGCACTGCTGAAGCAACACGGAATCTCGCTGGAAAGCGCCATCGAAAAGTTGAGACGGCAGAGTGATGCATGGCGGATGCCGGTGCTGAATGCCACCGACCGTTTGATTCTGGTAAAGCCGCGAGCGTGTGGAGGACAACCTGCGATTGCGCATCCGCTCTGGGATGAGATAAAGAGCATTCTTAGCGAGAGCTCTCTGGCGGCAATTTCACTGCGCGCGGCAGACGCGTTCGCACAGTCAGAGCTTAATCTTGCGCAGACGCGCACGCAGAGCGAACTTCGCGAGGCGATTATCATGCCCGGCCCGCTGCGCTCCTGGTCGGTTTCACCGAATCTCGTCAAGGGCAGACCTAAGCAATCGTACAGCAGTATCGAGAAATTACTGGGTTGTTCGCTCGCCTGGACCCTTCAATATGGTGCTGGGATGTGGCCGCCAAAAGCGCTCGGATTGCCAGAAAAGCAGCAATTGCTCGGCACTCTTGCGCATGCTGTGGCAAGGGAACTGTTCGATGATCGCACAGATTGGACCCCAGAAAATGCCCAACAGCGCGCTGCAGAAGTGGTATCTCGACTGGTGCCCGAAATGGCGGCTGGATTGCTGTTGCCCGGTGCAAGCCCGCAATTGCGAGAAGCCACGCAAGCCATACCGGCCTCGATGTTCAAGCTTACGAAGTTTTTGCAAGATGCGGGTGCAACTGTCGAAGGATGCGAGCAACACTTAACCGCTCCCTTCACAGGCGACACCACCCTGCAGGGCGATATCGACATGCTGATCAGGCTTCCCTCCGGCGGTCGGGCTGTTCTCGACTTCAAATGGACGTCAGCGCCATATTGGCATCGCAAGAAGATTCGCGAAGGAACGGCATTGCAACTAGCCATCTACAGTTGGCTTGCTAGAGAGACCGATGAGCAGGAAAATCAAGCCGCATCAGACAGGTTGCCGCCCGCCGGCTTTTATATGTTTCGCAACTGCGAGTTGTTCTTCACCGCTGATGGCATATTCCCGCGATACTCTTTCGTTCGCAAGATGGCTCGCGATCTCGATGAAACCTGGAAGGTGACGCTAGAGGCATACGAACGAACACTGGCGGAAGTGCGACAAGGCACCATTACTGCCACCGGAATTATTGACGACACAATCAAGCTGGATGCTTTCATGAATCCTGTGCTGGTGGAGCCGCCCTGTAATTTTTGTCAGCTGGGGCATTTTTGTGGGAAGGCGGAATTGGCTTGACTGTGGAATTCCGCAGAGACAGGATATCTCATGCCTTCCGTTGGCAGCAGGCGCTGCAGGTGAATGAGTCAATCGTCGTTATCAACAAATCTCGTACTCGAATTGATGGTCGTCTTGGTGCAGCGCTTTCTCTTCTTTCTCGTTCAGCGCTCTCCACTCATCCCAGGGAATTCCATAGGCAAAACCGTTGGAAGTGAATCCGGCTATGAAGCCGTAATAATCGTCATAACCACCCTCACATCCGTATTCGGACAGTTGCAGCTCTCGTTCTCTTGTTAGTTCAGCCTGCTTCTTTCGTTCCCTTCTCAGTGCACCCTGACGTTCCCTCTCTCGTTGAGTCGCCACTGCTTGTTCGATATACTTGGCGGAGATCTCGATTCCGAGCAGCCGCAATTCCATGATCGCGCACAGTTGGTCGACGGCAAAATGTTTCACGTACCCGCGCACTAAACTTTTCCCTTCATATTTAGGAATCCAATGCTTAGCTGATTCCAGCCTCGCCTGTCGTTTCATCCGCTTGCAGCGAGGACCGAGTGGTTTCTTTTTTCGCTTCTTACGCTTGGACATAAAATTTATGCGTTTATGTTCCCGCCGATCACCGACCACTTATTTGCGGCACTAAATCTCAGGTGATCATTACTTGTTCTGCGGCACAGATCAAGTAGAGCGATTTCAAGATTGCTGATCATGAACCTGGCGCATATCGAACGAGTCATCTGTACCGCTGATGGTGCATATACTCCGAAACAAAACGAATTGGGACCCGAAGATTCACTAAGAGCAGTCAGTCGTAAGAACGCGTCGCAGCAATCGGCTTTGGTCCTTCTTCAATGATGCAGGCAATCGTCTCGAAATTGACAGGCTCGAAGTTCCAGTTCTCCACGCTGACGTTTATCTGCCGACCTGAGATTTTCCATCTGTGATGGACATGCCCGTGAATCAACCATCCGCCATTATCGATAGGGCGCTGGCCATAATATTTCTGCTTGGGTTCAGTTTCAGTCCGGTAGGGAAAGTGGTGCAACAGAACTGTCTGACCGCCTATCTCCATCTCCAGTTGGACATCTACTGAAGCGAATCCGGCATCCAGATAAGCTTGCAGAAACCTCTCCGTGTTGCCGATTTTGGGATGACACCGATCATGATTGCCGGCAATGAGAATCTTCGTGCCGTTCAGTTGCGGCAGAATTTCTGCCACTAGGCGTGGTTGCATTGCAAAGTCGCCCAGGTAGTATACCGTGTCATCTGCAGCGACAACTCCATTCCAAGCACCCATCATAGCCGCGTTCATGTGTGCCACCGAATTGAATGGACGTTCACAGTATTTGATGATATTTGCGTGTCCGAAATGGTGATCGGACGTAAACCAGGTCGTCATTTTAGTACCTCCTTCATGCGCTACAACTGGCCTATTAGGCAACTCAGCCGCAGCACAGTCAAAAAAGAATTGTGGTTTTGGAGAGGAAGACTAGATTGTTCAGGCGCTCTCACAGACTCGCGTTATGTGGTCGATCTTCTCTACCAACTGAGTTTGCTGTTCCCTAAATTGTTCAAGCGCTTTCACCAGCTCGTCTTTGTCTGGCACGTGAGAGTATTCTTGCAATTTGCATTCATAGAAAAATACGAGATAATCGAATGTTTCACCTTGGGATATATCCAGTTCCTTCGCGAGTTCCAAGATTTTGGACTTTGATGAAGGACGAATATTGACGTTGAATGGTACGTATCCCTTAGCCGGCCGGCCCAGTTTATAACCAGCAACATTGTCGGATGTTATATCGCCGTAAAGGGTATCAAGCATGGTATCAAAGTTTCGCAGCGCCTCAGCGCTGGTATCTCCGACACCAAGCACGACATGAGGCATCATTGCCGATTCAGCAACAAATGTCTCGTCCGCAGCAGACCAGTAGCATACCACCGTCTTTTTGATCTTCTCCTTACTTATCACGGCGTTCCTCATCTGCTTCTCGCAATCGTTTCCACTCTTGGCTTTGCTGTTCCTGTTTTTGGTACCACTCAGTCTCCTGCCAGGTTTGATCTGAGTCTCTAGTGCCGTTCTCAATCTGTTCTGTTTTGATTGACTCCTCTTCTTGCTTAATCCTCTCGAGAGCCCTGAGAAAGTTTGTCTTGTAAACAGGCTTCACTTCCCGTTTTCCTTTGTGCCTGACTGCATACGTAGAGACTAGTCTTCCATCTGAGTCCCGCAGAATCGCATATTCGCCACTTCCGCGCTTTTCAGAACGGCACCGGTTTTCCTTCAGAATCCTTTCGAACTCATGCTCTGGAATAGGGGCTGGAGGCGTCATGTCTTCCGTATCTCCTACATTATCACTTTTTCCTATAGAAAACCATTTGATTCTATAGAAAACTCTAAGATGAGGTGGTAGACCAGCCTATGAACATGCAGAACCTTCAGCAAGAAGATCCAACATTGAAATAGCGAACATCCCGCCAAGCGGTGTGGTATTGATCTGCGTTTTGGGATCAATCAGATGGGCTGATTGATCGCCTCACAGAGTTTGGTGGGCCACCACAGCAAATCATACATACGTATGGCATAAAAGGCAAGAACTTTTTTCGCCAAACGACCTAGTCTGGATGCCAAAATGGAGTCGTCCTTCTCATTGCCGTAGCTGGTGATGTAGTCGCCACATTATATGAGCACCTAACGAAATGGGTGGATAGTGTTGGCCAACCAGGGCATTTGTGTGGGAATCAGGGAATTGGCATGACAAGCACTCTGCAGAAAACGCTTCCTCGAATTGATATTGTTGGTGCCAGTGCGGGAACCGGCAAGACGACGCGTTTGGTGCGCGACTTCTTGCGCGCTGTTGAAGGCGCGGACGGACATCCGCCCATTGATCCCACCCGAATAATCGGCTGCACCTTTACGAACAAAGCCGCTGATGAACTCTTAGCGCGCATCAGACAACAACTGCTTGAGCACGAAAAGGTCGACGCTGCACAATTGGTGCTGACGAGCTACGTCGGCACGGTCAACTCCATTTGTGGGCGACTGCTAACGGATTACGCACTTGAATGTGGCTTGTCGCCTCATTTAGACGTCATTCCTGAGCCAATGCAAGATAATCTCTTCGCCATCGCCAGCGCAAGCGTCATGGATGCGTTTGCTCAGCGTATCGAGCACATTGCCAGGCGATTGTCTTTCAATGAGTCCACTCGCAAGTCAGCTTTTCGCAGACGAACTCACTGGATGGATCATGTGCGCACCATCTGTGTTCTGGCGCGTGCCAACGGAATGACACCAGACGTTTTGCGCGAAAGCGCGAGACGATCGTGGCAGGGAATGCAACCGCATCTGGGCGCGATAAACGATCAACTCGACCCGGAGCAATTGGACGCATTGCTTGAATCTGAGCTGGAACTCGTGATTAACCAGATCGATTGGAAGAATGATCCGACAGCCAAGACCGACAAGGAGTTACAAAACCTGCGCGAGTGTTTCTTTCGCGCTCGCTCTAACACGCTCACCTGGCGTGATTGGGCTTCGATCAGGAAACTAGACGTTGGTAAAGAAAGTAGATCAATCGTCAAGAATTTGATTGCAGTGTGCTCTGATCTGGCGCACCATCCGCGGTTGCACTCAGATTTGCAGCAATACCTGACAGAGATTTTTGAATGTGCGGTCGAGTCGCTGCAAGCGTATCAAGAGTACAAGAAGGCCAACGGTCTCGTTGACTTCGTCGATCAAGAAGAGCTGGCACTGCGCTTGCTCGATAATCCTCGCGTGCGCGAATCGCTGCGATCGCGCTTCGACCTGGTGCTCATCGATGAGTTTCAGGATACCAGCCCCATCCAGTTAGCACTGTTTTTGAAATTGGCAGAACTTGTCGAACGCTCCATCTGGGTTGGTGATGTGAAACAAGCCATTTACGGATTCAGGGGAACGGATCCAAATTTGATGCAAGAATGCGCGAAACTATTTAATCGCCAGCCGCCTCTCGAGAAGTCTTATCGCTCCCGACCCAAGCTTGTGCGCTTCGCAAATGAAGTCTTCCGCCGGGTGTTCCCATCGCATGGTATCAGCGAAGAAGACGTAATCATCAGCCCATCAGGCAATAGAGAGCAGTGCGACCAGCATGCTCTCGAGCTCTGGCGATGTGAGGGAAAGGTTCTGGAGGAATGTTTCACCGCGGTCGCTTCAGCGGTGCGGGAGTTCATTCATGGTGAGGATGTAAGTGAAATCGAGGACCCGCAGTCTGGACAGTTGAGGGCGCTGCGTGGTTCGGATATCGCCATTCTTTGCCGCAAGAATGACCATTGTTCGAAAATAGCCACCGCCCTGGCAGACACCGGATTGAAGGTGGCGATGAATCGTGATGGTTTGCTCGATTCGCCTGAATGTCTGCTGGCGATCGCAACACTGCGGTATCTTGCAGATCCATCTGACAAAATTGCGCTTGGTTACATCGTGCACCTGACACAGAACTACGAATCGATCAATCAATCATCCTGGCTTGAGCAATGGCTGGCTGCCGGGCGGCATCCTGAAGTAATGCTGCCGCACCGGAGCAATCTCGAGCAAGCGAGAAAACTCCTACCGGGATGCACCATCAGCGATGCCGTAAATGTTTCGATTGATGCGGGACGTGTTTTGGAAATGATATCCGGCTGGGGAAACGTTTCGTACCGGCTCTCCAATCTGGACGCTCTGCGCGGACTGGTAGTGGACTTCGAAGATACGTGCGCCATGGCGCGAACAGCTGCCACCATCAACGGTTTCTTGGTGTATCTGGAACAGCTGGAAGATTGCGAGCAGCCGGCTAGCATCGATCTCGATGCAGTGCAGGTCTTGACTTATCATGGAGCGAAGGGGCTGGAATGGCCAGTCGTGATTCTTACGGATCTGGATTCAGACGCGGTGCCGAAAGTACATAGAGATTTGTGCAGGATCTATGTTGAACCCGGGAGCGCAAGTGCCCCGCCGACCCCCGGGAGCGCAGGCGTCCCGCCGAATCCCGGGAGCGCAGGCGTCCCGCCGAATCCCGGGAGCGCAGGCGTCCCACCCGCTTCGACAGGTTCTCAAACCACGTTTGATATCAGCGATCCACTGCGGGGCCGCTGGATTAGATTCTGGCCCTGGCCATTCGGATCGCTTGAAAAAGACGGGACCTTCGAAGCAAGTGCGGCAACATCACCGGAGTTTCAGGTGACGGCCAAAAGATCGCGTGCCGAAAACACACGGCTAATGTACGTCGGAGTTACACGCGCCCGCGACATCCTTGTGTTTGCCCCATACACAGGACGAACACTGAACAAGGTTGGCACTCAGTGGCTTGATGAACTAACCTGCGATGGTGAGCCCGTTATGCAATTACCTCCCGGGAATGAAGGCGTCTCGCCTGCATCTACTCACCAGAATTTCATCATGGTGGGTGACACCAGCCACGAAACCAAAGTCTGTTGTTTTGATTCCAGTGGCGCTGGATCGTCGAAACGAGATCGCGCTCCGGTTTACTGGCCAAAAGGAACCGTGATCAAGCCGGCAGAAGATCGCACGCAACCGGCACAAGATCGAGCGCCGTACATTCTACGTCCGAGCTCACTGGCATCAGACCCGGCGGGCACAACTGCTGCGTCCGGTACAACAAAAGCACCGGATGTTCTGGACATCGGCGGTCGCATCGCCATTAACGGCTCTGTTGACATGGCATTGCTGGGCGATTGCGTTCACAATTTTCTTGCCGTTGATGAGCCCGAAAGTGATCGACCGTCACGAATGGAACTCGCGGATCGCATACGAAGTCTCTGGCACATTGAGCAAATAACCAGCGAGAGCTTGTTGCTAATGAGCGATCGGTTGGCAGAATTTCTTAAGAAGCGATTCGGTCGCCACGAACGCTACGCAGAATGTCCGGTCGCTGGGCGCATCGGCTTGCAGCGGCTGCGAGGCACGATCGATCTGCTTGTTGAAACGAGCGATTCATTTCATATCATCGATCACAAGACGTTTCCGGGTCCAATGGATCAGTGGACAGACAAAGCGCTTAGCTTTGCGCCGCAATTAAATGCGTATCGCGACGGACTGAAACAAGCAAGCGAAAAGCCCGTCGTTAGCTTGCTTATCCACATGCCGATAATAGGCAAAGTGATCGATATAACTGGTTGTGTCTAAAAGAATGTTCAGAAGCAGTGACGCGCGGATCAAAGGGCCATCTCAATCACTCAGCTCGCTCAACATGCCTTCTGAGATTGTCGTCATTTCTTGCCAAACATCCTTCCAATGATCTTCTGGCGTCGATAGCGCTTTTGCATGAAAATGCAACGCAAGTATGCACGTTGTCTTTGCTTTCTTGATCTCTCCATAGTCGCTGTAAACCGATGCAAGATGATCTAAATAAGCCGCAAAGTTAAGCACAGATAAGGGACCCAGGTTTGAAGTTTCCGTCGATGTCATTTCTTGAGAGATGTTGTGTTTTGCACCGCCATGCAAACTTTCGCGATGTGCTTTGCGCCATATGAATGCACCTTTCGTTTTACATAGTTCTGTCTCCTCAATATACCGGCTCAGTACATCGTTTATACGTGTCTGATAACCCGGACCTTGACCTCGAAACCAGTCGAGCACGTTCTGGTCTAACCGAATGGAGACTGGAATCTTGCTGATTAGAGTTCCGACTTCAACGTGAGCGAAATCTTCCTCATTCAGCTCTCGACTTTCCGACAAGTTGATCTCTTCGTCTTTTATTCTTTTCAGACGTTCCCAATCAGTCTTTCTTGATTTCTTGTCGGATCCCTTTTTCTGCATTTTACAAATACTCCTAGTATTCAAAAAAACGTCGCATTGCACTTACACAAAGATTGTTGAATAGCGACTTTTCTTTACCTGTAGCAGGCCGGGCAGAAATAATTCTGATTTTTCCGACCCTGTGGGTGAATACAACCACGACAGTCACTCCCTCAATGGAACCGATAGTTTTAGAGCGCCTTTCACCATACTCCTTCTTCGTAGCATCAAAGTAAGCGGCGGGACTAAAGAATATGGGCGTAACTTCCTCGAAAAGAATTCCGTGCTCCAGATAGTTGCGTTCGTATTTGTCCTCGTCCCAGACAAATCGCTCGTCTTCGACCCAAACAATGTCCATCTCTCCAGTATATACGTTTGTATGTTCTGAGCAAGAACTAGACTCCAATAATCTAATATCTTCAAGTACTAAAAGCTCGTATAACTTCATTAATACATGGTTCTGGCTAATTCGCAGACAGATATTGGACAGGTCTTTGCGTATATACAGAGGAGGCTTGCGCGGATGTCATGCAACTGGGCGCGTATAAGGTTCAACTTGGCCGTCGATATTGATTAAAGCGCAGCAAAAATTTCTGGTGCTTTCTTCTGCGCAAATTCTCGACTCTGGAGTTCATGCCAGCGCTTGAAGTTTTCATGGTGCGCGTTGCTATCCCTATTGAGATGGTCAGAATGTATTCTGGTGCATTCATGAGCCGTCTCAAGCAGTTCTTGCAGGGTCTTGTTTTCGCCAAGTTTCTTGAAGAACTTGCGCGATTGCTTTGACTGCGTTTGGAAAAATCTGGGCAGCAATCGGCAAAGTTCGAGTCCGCCATTGTGATCTTCCACTTCGGAGTTGTTGAGCGGCTTGCGCTTCTTACGATCCAGCAATATGGATGCTGTGTGCGGTTTATTCATGGAGCCATGCAAAAACAGCTCAATCGCTTCCTGATGGTGCCCCAGCTCAAATAGAGCATATCCGGCAGTGAATCCTTCGCTGGGCCAGATCGACACTAACTCCATGGCAGCATCCAGACTCGCCTGCCAGTCGTGAAGATTGAGATAAGCAGCGGCTCGATATGCTGTGGCAGCATCGTGTCCTCGTGCTCCGCATTCGCGATCTAGCTGATCGCAAACCTCCAGAGCTTCCTTGAAGCGCCCCGCCTGGATAAGCGCCAGAGCGAGATTCTTCACTCCCCTCATGTATGGTCGTGTGCTCAGATCGCTCCAATAATCAGCTTTTGGAATCCGTTTAGGGAAGAGAGTGCGGCCCAATCGCATCGTTTTCCGGAAATGTTCTACCGCTTCTTTTGGCGATTCCTCGCGTAACGCGATCAGCCCCAAGTAGTTGAAACCTTCAGCATAAGCGGGAAAACACCGGGTGAGAAGCTCGAATCTCGCTTTGGCTTTTTTGTATTGTAAGGAGTCAATCAGATCGGCTGCTTCTTCTTCAATGTCATCGGGCACTTCTGGTGCCTGCACCTCATAGCGCCAACAGAAAGGATCATGGAAATCGACAGGAAAATCTTCTTCGCGCGCAGGCCAACCGTGCTGATCGAGACGGGAAGAAACGAATCGCGCCAAAATCTTGAGGTCATCGGCAAGCGCATTAAAAGTGGCTCGCCCGGCTGGTGATCGTGGGTCAGTCAAGAGCAATTGGCGGACAAATTCATCGAGCGCCCTCTGGAGCGCATCTTCACTGCGCACCTGCCGCAATGGATACAAGTCAGGAAGCTCATTCATCTTCTCGCGAATTTCTTTTTTCAGATTAGTCCAATTGAAGTTTATTCCGGGATTAGCATCTTCAAGCAATTTTCGAAAGTATTTTGAATTCTCAGGATTGTTGTCGCCAATGGCGGCAGCTGCCTCGACCTTTGAATACAATGTAAAGAGCTTGCGCTGATTGACTTTGCCTGTGGTCTTGTCGCGCGCACCGTGGACGATGGCGACCTGGTTGCCGTGAGTACGAACATAAGGCATTGGCTATAGCTCCGGATGTTTTTGACTTTGGGAGTATGCCACAACATTTGCTGTTGTGCAAGCACGAACTTTGCACAACATATTGAAAGGCTTGTTAGAGTTCAGTCGCATTCCTATTTATTGAATTGATTGCGCCTTTGCCACCAATTCACTGTAGGTTAAACCTCGCACATGGTGTTGCCACGAGTCACCACTTAGACGACTCTGCATATACACCAATGGTCGCAAAGCTATAGAAGTGGCACTGCTGCTGCCTTTCAATTAAATGGACTTAGCACGCAGCCGCATCCATCTACCTAGAATGAGCGTACCTTCAAGCGATGCTTGTTGTGTTCCAGCTTTGACGGACGGGAGTAGTCTCAGATGCTAGTGCTTCATGGTGCAATTTTTCGAGATCGATTTTTGCTTTGGGCTGAAGATTCCGAGGCACCTGGTTTAGATGATCTCAGTAATCTGACCTGGCGACAGTCGTCCACACAACCAGTGGAGATAGCTGCCCAGTCAGAGATTGGAGAAGGAGTAAGTTACCCATGGTTGCTGCTTGACACTACAGAGGATGGGGAACCAGGTGAGTCCTTCCCAGCGCCTCCGCGGCAACCGCAGCCACTGCCATTTGCGGCATCGCCTGAGAAAGTGAAAGAAGCACTCGCCGCAGCGACCGGGCTGCCCTGTCTGAACCCTGAGCAGATGGGGATGGGCATCATTTGCATTCCCACTAGCGATGGATTGCCTCTTGCATCAACTCCGATGATCGGCAGATCGATCGAGGATGCAGATACATCAACGGTGCGATTGGCACCGTGGGAGATACCAGTGCTCTTTATTGAGATGGAGCAGCTGGTTGATCTTTTGTGCTATTGCTTTGATGCAGAGAAATTGGCTGATGGACTTGTCGTGGGTGAGGATCTGCGATTTTGGGCGATAGCTATGCGTTTTGCAGGAAGCCTGGTGGCGAAACAGCAATTTCTCCCCGGTCTCAAGGCGTCCAACGATGGCAGTTTTGCTTGCTGGGATCCAATCTTCGTGGGCGACGATGGAGAGAGATTTGCATATTTAGCGGCAGGTATGCCACTTGCCTGTTTCGCTCCCGAAGCGGACCCGTTCGAAACTGATGCCAATCAGCCCACCGAGGTTTTGACGAGATTTCTCACCAAGATTACTGACTATCTGGTGAGAAATTCGTTAAAAGACAATCTCACGCTCGCCACAGACACGTTGCTTAAAACAGCCCCTGATGCCACACGGCTGAATATACATCAACGTTGGCTTGAAGCACTAGTCGGTGAAGATAACACGCTTGCGGCCACTGTGGAAGAGGTCGCGAAGTTAAGCGATCAGATTGCCGAGTGGCGCCGCCCCATAGAAGTAGCTTCGGATGTGCCGTACCGTCTGTGCCTGCGTCTAGAAGAGCCTTTCCTCGAGCATTGCACGGAAGCGCCTCCGTTGGCAGCTGACGCTGACTATGATGCCGGCTCTGACTCTGATTCGGACTATGACGTGGACTCCGACTCGGACTCCGACTCGGACTCCGACTCGGACTCCGACTTCGAATCCGATTTTGCACCTGATGCACTTAGCAATTTCGCACCAGAAATTGATAATGATCATGATGGCGACAGTCAGCCTGCACGCAGATCGATCTGCCGCATGCCCTGGTACGTCCGCTTTCTTCTTCAGTCCCTGAAAGATCCAGGACTGCTTCTTCCCATCGATACGGTGCTATCGCCATCGCATGAAGATCTGCTGCTACTGCGAGGCGGAAAAGTGAGCGCGCGCGAATATCTGTTCCGCTCATTAGGACAGGCAGTGAGGTTGTGTCCCGAAATCGAAAAGAGCTTTGCTGATGCTCATCCGCAGGGGTTTGAACTGGACACCAATCAGGCCTACGAATTCCTTTCCAAAACCGCTCCAGTCCTCAAGAATGCCGGATTCAGCGTGCAACTGCCCAACTGGTGGACTCGCAAGCAGAAGATCGGCGCCAAAGCCAAGATCTTCTCTTCCGGCAACCAGTTGTTTAGCCTCAAAAACATGGCGGCCCTGGACTGGCAACTGGTGTTGGGCGGGCAACCGATATCCGTAAAAGAACTTGAAAAGTTGGCACAGCTGAAAGTTCCGCTTATACGCTGGCAGGGTATGTGGGTGGAATTAAATCCTGAGCAACTTACGCCCATTCTTCAGTTCTTTACTGAACATGCCTCAGGGCAAAACGCCACCGGATACGATATCGTCAACCTCGCCCTGGGTGCACAGTCCCTACCAGAAGGAGTGCAGTTTGATGGTATTAGCGGTGATGGCAAGTTAGCCGAAGTGATACGACAACTTCAGGGACAGTCCGGCTTTGCGGAGCTGCCTGTTCACCAGCGCTTCCGCGGACAGCTACGTCCTTATCAAACAAGAGGCATGTCCTGGCTGGCGTTTTTGAAAACGCTGGGCTTCGGTGCCTGCCTGGCTGACGACATGGGGCTGGGCAAAACTGTGCAGACTCTGGCGTATATCCAGAAACACTGGTATGAGCAAGAGTCTGGACAAAGACATCCAACCTTGCTTGTTTGCCCAACATCGGTGATTGGTAATTGGCAAAAGGAAGCGGGCAAGTTCACTCCCGATCTAGATGTCCTTGTGCACCACGGACAGGACCGCTTAGAAGGTTCCCGGTTTGTACGGCAGGCAAGGCGCAGTGGAATTGTTTTGACCAGCTACGCTCTTCTGCACAGAGATTATGACGATCTGAAAGCACTTAATTGGGATCTGATTATTTTGGATGAAGCCCAAAATATAAAAAACCCTGAGACGCAGCAAGCAATCGCTGCCTGTTCTTTGAATTCCCGCTTTCGCATTGCCCTGACTGGTACGCCTGTAGAAAACAGTGTTGGTGATTTGTGGTCACTGATGAATTTTCTCAATCCCGGGCTTCTGGGCTCGCACAGCTCCTTCAAAGAGAAATTCTTCAAGCCAATCCAGATATTCCAGAATGAAGAGAAGATGCACTTGCTGAAGCGCTTGACCGGACCGTTCGTGTTGCGACGGTTGAAAACGGACAAATCGATTGTTACCGATCTGCCCGAGAAATTTGAGAGAAAAACGCGCTGTCATCTCAGCAAAGAGCAAGCATCACTTTATGCGGCCATAGTAGGTGAGGCAACTAAAGAGCTTGAGAAAGCGACTGGAATGAAAAGAAAGTCGCTTGTTTTAACAACCATGATGCGGCTCAAGCAGATCTGCGATCATCCTGCTCTGGTCGTGAAAAACAGATCAGCTGGCTCCGGGCGTTCGGGCAAGTTGAAAAGATTGACGGAGATGCTCGAAGGAATATTGATCAACGATGAGCGGGCCCTGATTTTTACGCAATTTGCGCAAATGGGACTGATCATCCAAAACCACGTGCAGAATGTGACTGGAAAGGAAGTGCTATTTTTGCATGGTGGCACAGGACGAAACCAACGCGATCGCATGGTGGAAAGATTCCAGAATCAAGACGGTCCGCCAGTGTTTGTGCTGTCGCTGAAAGCAGGTGGCACCGGACTCAATTTGACCAGAGCTAACCATGTGTTCCACTACGATCGCTGGTGGAATCCGGCTGTGGAAAACCAGGCAACAGATCGCGCATTTCGCATCGGGCAGGAGAAAAATGTGGCGGTGCACAAATTCGTTTGCGCCGGTACCCTGGAGGAAAACATCGATGAGCTGATCGAGCGCAAGAAAGTGATCGCCTCCAGTGCAGTAAGCTCCGGAGAGGGCTGGCTGACCGAGCTTTCTACCGCGGACTTGCGCGACATCTTTAGCTTAAAAGAAACAGTATTGGTCGATTAGCAGAGCCGGAAGAGGATAGGTGCATGTCAGTTTTCGATGCGACAAATCAATATACACAGTGGCCGCCGTCAAAATTTCAGGAACCACGCGAAGTTGAGCATGGTATCCATCTTAAGAAATCAATGGCGGAAATTACCGAACACTGGTGGTCTCAAAGATGGCTCAAGATCATCGATGAGTTTGGGTTGGGCGTCAGGTGGGAGCGAGCAAAGCTCTATGCCGAGAAGGGACAAGTAATCTCCGTCGGGATTGAGAATGGCTTGGTGAAGGCGTTTGTGCAAGGAGCGGATGAGGAACCTTATCGCGTAACGATATCAGTGAAGACAATTCCCAAACCGATCTGGACCGCCATCCTCAGCGATCTCGGCAAGACAAGCTTCTTTGCCATCAGCCTCGCATCCGGATCGTTCCCGGCAGAGGAACATATCAGCCAAGTCTTTCGTGAAAACGGTGTGCTTTTGTTTCCCGACCGCCAGGGCGAACTTCATACCAAATGCACCTGCCTGGATTGGTCGAACCCCTGCAAGCATATCGCCGCTGTTTATCTGATATTAGCGGCCCAGTTCGATAGAGATCCCTTCTTGTTGTTCAAGCTAAGGGGTTTAGAGCAGAGCGAATTGTTTTCCCTGACCAAACCAGCAAGCCAGGCAGCCGGCGGATCACCGGCTCCGAATCCGGAGGCGGTTGAGATGAACAGTCTGACGATTGCGCCGCCGCTCTTGCCGGAGGCTGCCGCTGCCACCACTTCGGTTTGCTTACGATTTTGGAAATCATCTGTGGTGGCATCCGAAGTGTTAGGCGAATGGAACGCTCAAAAGGAAGTTGCTTCGCTTCCTGTCAGTCTTGGTGACTTTCCTTTCTGGCAAGGCAAAGAAAACTTTCTCCAGAAAATCCATTGTGCATACAAGAGCGCGCCCGACTTCACCAAAAACACTCTTGCTAAACGTGCCTCATCTGCCTTCTAGATGATTACGATCTTCAGATGTGGTAGTCCATTCTTCTTGTCCGATATCTGCCTGGGCATCTCCAAGAATGGCGCCTGCAGAATTAGCGCCAGGGGCTTTCGGCGAAGTTTGAGTTTCAGGTGAAGTTTGAGATCCAGGCGAAGTTTGAGATCCAGGCGAAGTTTGAGATCCAGGTGATGTTGGACCTGCAGGCTGTTCCTGACCAGATTGGCCCCTGGCACGGCAAGCTGCATGTTCGGATAGATCAAATCCGGATTTGACGCAAGAGAGGGCCCGGTCTCATTGACTGGTGGGTCACAATGGAAAAAACAGTACTAAGATGTGACCGCCGATAATCTCTCTTTCGGCAGAGGTTTTACTTCCTGGCTCAGCTCAGTCTCTTGAAAAATAACTGAGGGTTATCGTCTGAGTGCATTGAGTATCAATGACACTTGTGTCGAGGCGGTGACAATGCCGTGGCAAAACTGTGTAACAGCACAGCTGAGAGTGGACGGATTTAGTTACAGTATGTTAGTGCCGTATACGAATTGGAATGAATTTAGCGCCAAGGCTCGCAAGGTCTGGGAGCGATATCAATCAGCACCCCGAGATTACCCTCACCAGGGTGGCATGGCGATTGATAGATGCAAGCCTGCCTGCCGAATTGGCACGCCCCAAAGTGCGCATGGGCAGATTACCGTCTCCAGAGCAGCCGAAATTCTGAACCAACCGTTAGCCGAAGTGCGGTCTGCTTTGAACCAATGGATGGAACGCGAGCAAGAGAATGAAGAAGCCGCTGCTGATCGCTGATGCTTGCGTGATCATCGACCACCATCAGGCGACTTCGCCATCTACAACCGTTATGGTGACTTCTTTACCAAGTTTGTTGAGATATTTCACCAGAGTATCCAGCGTGAAGAGGTCTATTCGACTTGAGAACAATTCGGCTACTCTCGGCTGAGCAACACCGATTATTTTCGCCGCCTGTGCTTGCGTCAAGCCTTTGGATTTGATTGTCTCTTCGATTTCAATCATCAGCTTGCTCCGCATGAGGAGGTTGGCAGACACTTCGTCACTTTTGCCCATGTCCTTGAAGACATTGCCTCTACTTTCGTAAACTTCGCGCTCGTATCTCTTAACTGCTGTTTGGTTTGTCGGCTTTCGGTTTGTCTGCTTTCTGCTGGAGCTTTTGGAGTTCGGCATATTCGGACCTTGCAATCTGGATTTCGTTTAGTGGCGTACGTTGCGTTTTCTTGGGAAAGCAGTGAAGAATGTATATTGCTGCTGCGTAAGAGGCGACGTAGATGACTCGATGCTCGTAAGGCTGGTGCACTCGTATTTCAATTACTCCCGGCCCTAGGCATTGGCCGCCAGTCGGCTGGCTGCTTGCCAGACTGAATTTTTAGGAGTTCATGGCCGGCGATATCCTGGGCCTGGGCTGGAAAATCTTTGATGCGGCTACGACTGCTTCCAAGCCAGACGACTTTCTTCATTTAAGCCTCCTGCTTATTGATTATACGAATAATCGTATAATTGTGCAAAGTCTGGTGTCACTCGTTCGGTATTTCAAAATCTTTGACCGATTTTTCAGAGCTATAACGCTTTTGCTCTGAGGGCTCGGACTCGGCACTTAAGTAGCGTTCCATGCGATCGTCAAGCATTTGTCTGATCCATGTGGGCAAGCTCTTGATTGCAGGCTCATTTTGTTCTTGTTCGGAGGATTGTGAATTCACGCTTGCTGCTCCTTTGTAGTTTTCCAACCGCCTCGTACCGTGGTATCATGAGACTGAGGCACCGAGTGTGGTGCCCGAACAGCCAGTTATTTGCTTTCGTTATCTTTGGATCAGTGTTTGTCTCATTCGAATTCTGAGGAGATCGCTTGCCTTTCCGCTGGTCTTTTCCTCGATTCGCTTCATCCATTTCTAAGTTCCCGTTCTAGGATTTCGTTCTCAGTCATTTGGTTCTTCTTCATTTGGTTTATTCTTTCTATCGTACGCATCCAGAAAATGCAGCCGCCGTATCTCTTTGAAAAATGTAGGCTTGTGGTGACTGAAAAATGTAGGCTTGTGGTGACTCAGAGCGCCTGGGTCTGCTGTTGTGACTGCGTCCCATTCGATTACGTCGCCGGCTCGCTTACGGTCAATTCTGGAAGCATCGAAAAGGCTCATGAATTGCCGCGGAGCAACTCCGACAAAGGGATGGAAATGGAAAAATATGCCATTAAGCCATACGTTTGTATGGTATAACTAAAAGCTCTTCAAGTCAATGGCTCGAAGACACTACCGTCCAATAGTTTCAACAGACAAAATAGGAAATTCTGACTCGGGAGTGACATCTAAATCCATTGGAACCGGCGACTTAGGGAAATCTAGCACGCCTTGCCGAGCCCGCTTTAACGAGTCGAGCTGTTATGATCACGCCATGCTCGAACGAATAGATGATGAAAATAACAAGTTGAGTGCAGCCGATCTGGTTAAGCGGATTGACGACTGGGTGAAACGCCTGGGCCAACTGCGACAGCGAGTTGATGGATGGATAAGCGAGCGTCCAGACAAAGATCTGCATGCAGACGATGCGCCTGCAGTGCCAATGCGCGAATACCTAATGCAGCAATACAACATTCCAGAGCGTTCTATGCCTGCGTTTAGGGTCCTGAAGAGAGACAAGCAGCTTGCTCTGTTTCGCCCTGTGGGACTCTGGGTTATCGGAGCAAATGGACGGGTCGATGTTTTTACAGGAAAAGCAGCGCCGATATTAGTTGATTCAGCGCGTCCTTTCGAAGAGCCTGCTTGGAAGCTTTATATGAGTAAGTCTCCCCGCGATCCGATCGAATTCAATAAGGAGTCGTTCTATAGCATTCTGGGTTTATCTTGAGCGTATTCCTCGACATCATCGATCAGCATGCTCGCACTGATCAGAATTTCGAGCAATCTATTAATGATGCACTTGCTGCTGTCGACGATGCGGCTTTCGATGCAGCCTTTGAAAGCCGCAGCCATAATGATCAAGCATATTTTCTGTATCTGTTCACTCGACTTGAAGCAGTCATTAACGACTCGTTCGAAGTGTTGGTAACTAATCGGGCCGTTGGAGCGTGGGATATCGCCCGCCCCTGGCTTCACTTCAGCGAACAGAAAACCCAAGACATTGCTCTGCTTGTGAAAGCCGCCATGCTCACGCAAAAGGGGCACCAAGACTGGACAAAGATTCAAGAATACTACCGAGAGCGAAACCTAATCGGCCACGGAAGGCGATGGGCGCAACCACTTGTAATTCCGAGTGTGAGTCAGGACATGCACGACATTGTTAGTCGATTCAACATCACATAACTAGGCGTTGATTGTTAAGTTCTACTCGCAATTGAGACTGCACGTATACTGGTCATGGTATCCCGGGACTCACATGTACAAACAACCCGACGACACATTCCTATTCTCGCCATCCGATCTGATCAACTTCATGGGATCGGAATATGTGACGTGGATGGATCGCTTCAATTGGGACTACCCCGGCAAAGCACAACAGGTTGAACCAAGCGAGACCGACAATATTCTTCATCAGAAGGGAATCGCCAACGAAGCGGAGTTCCTGCAGCAACTGCGCCACAGTGGACGAGATGTTTGCGATGTTTCGCAAGCAGCTGATCGACATGCCGCAACGATAAAAGCAATGACCGCTGGTCGCGAAGTAATATATCAAGCCAAATTGCGCGACGAGCAATTCGCCGGATATGCCGACTTTCTAATTCGCGTTGAAGGAACCTCGAAACTTGGCAGCTACCATTACGAACCATGGGATACCAAACTAGCTCTCAAGCCCAAGCCGTATGTCTTGATACAACTGGCATGTTACGCAGACTTGCTCAACGCAACCCAGGGTACACTGTCGAAATTCGTGCATGTGGTGCTTGGAGACAAGACCAAGAAATCTTATCGAACTGAGGACTATCTTTATTTTTATCGTCAATTGCGGCAAGCGTTTCTTGAGCAGCAAAACACTTTGACCGAAACAATCCACCAGACTTTACCGGCAAGGAAGACTTTGGCCGTTGGACCACCCATGCCGAAAACATTATCAAGGCGACCGACCATCTGTGCCAAGTAGCTAATATTCGCACCATCCAAATTTGCAAGCTGAAAGAGTGCAAAATCACGACCATGACAGAGTTGGCCGCGACCCGCAAGGCTGCTGTCTCGCGCATGCATCCGGATACGTTCACAACGCTGAAATGGCAAGCACGACTTCAGATAGAGTCGGCCAACCTCGCAAAACCAAAGTGGGAACCAGTCAAACTCCAAACTCCTGGACTCGGCCTTTATCTGCTCCCACCCTCCTGCAATCTCAGCGTGCCAGCAAAGTATCGCAGCGGGGTAATCCTGTCAGTGGAGTTTTGAAATCGAGCGGTCCCGATTATTGAATCGATCCAGGAGTCCATTCAAACGCTCAAAGCATTCGCTGGCTGAAACGTCGAGCTGGTTAGCATCACAAATTTGCTGCACTCTGGCGAGCGATTCCGGGGTTGGCTCAATTGTGCCTTGCAGGCGAGATTCGACCCCACGAGACCTGGCAAGCTCTTCCATCAATGGAAAAAGCACAGCCGGATCCATTTCTTGTTCGAGAAGCAAAGCTGCATGGACCGCGTCGCGCGGACGGTTCATGTCATTCTCGAATATTAGGCTCAGTTTGTCGGCGGTAATGAATTCGCGAGACGCAATGGAAATGACAGGGTTTTCAACTTCCGCGAAAGAAAGCAGGTCGCGGCCGTTGTGTTGCTCAACCGGCATGTTTTCAGGTTTCAAGCCAACATCTATTTCGATCTCCGTGAAGGGTGCACCGCCGATAGTGACCTTTACTGGCACTCTTGCCAGTGGCGTATTCGTTCTCTCGTCGGTAATTTCATAGAAGCCTTGCGGCTCGAACTTGAAGCCATCGCTGCTCTCTTGTTCGAGCGCCTCATACACATACTCCACGCAATAACCTGTTGCATCATGCTTACTGGCTTCCTGCCATTTTGGTTTGTCAATTACCATGTCGATGTCCCGTGTGAAAGGACTCGGCTCGGCAATTGTTCTTACACCATAACCGCCTTTGACGGACACCTCCTGCGGATTGAAGCGCGACATGCAACGCTCCAGCGCAAAGTCACGCTGCAAGTCAGCGGACCTTGCCAGGTCACCTCCCGATCGCTGCGCTATCTGCTCAGCGATCGCCTCCTGGTATGCACGGTTACTTTCGAATTTCATCTATCCACTCGCATCGAATCTGCTCTAGCGCAGCCACCAATCTATCTCTTTGCCCCTGCTCCAATTTTGCTTCCTTGATTTGCTTGCGCATGATGATCAATCGATCTAGCGCTCCCTTTAGGCCATCAAGAATGTAGTCATAATCAATGCACCGAGTATCGAGTAGGTCGATGATTGTCCAGAAGGGTGTCGTGACCAGGAGCCCTTTCAATATTTGTGTATGCGAGCTGTCCATGGTTCTCTTGTAGAACCAGGTCCGGCCTGCTGGTTCGCTATTGCGCTTGAAGTGCTTAGGAACGATCATGTCGATCATCGGAGGCACGTAAGTGCTCAATCCGTGCAGATAAAGAGCAGTTCCATATCCGAACACGCCTTCAGGCTGACCCTCTCTGTTCAATGCCCAGAGAGAAAGAACGTAGAAGGATTCAGGGAAAGGCGGAAAGACGGGGAAGTATTTCAGCCGAAAAATGCCTCTATCCTTGCGTATCCATTCACCAGTTGAACAGTAGTACGAGTGGAGCTGCCGCGAATAGCCCAGGTCACGAGCCTGGCGGGCAGTAAAGAAGCCTTGCTGGCGCTCTGCCAACTCGTACAATTTGTCAAAGTCCGGTTTCTTTGTGGAATACATGTCAAAGAATATTATACAACTATTAGAACACTTAGCCAATAATTTTGTACAGTTGTACAAATAAATGCCAAAGAAAGTTTGTCATATATTCTCCACGCTCGCATCTCCCACCTCAAGTGGTGTGAGCTCTAGTTGTCAAAGTCAGAAGTGGCTGTCACTGGCAGGAACGAATTTATTGGCATTTCGGGCATTGAATGACATCGACTTCTGACAAAATGGCAGAAGTCCATGTCGCACCGGTATCAAAAACTAGGGCAATGGGGTTGCGCAAAAATCCAACTTAGTCCTAAATTTAAAACAGAAATTGTGAGCATACTAAGCCAACCTTTGTCGATTGGTGGGCACACAATCCCGAGGAGGAAAAACGCTCATTTGAATTGTTTATTGATTGGCTCTATGCGCGGTGGCAAAAGAATCGGAAGATGCATGTTTACCATTACGCTTCCTATGAGAAGGCGGCAATGCGCAAACTCAGCGGGAAATATGGCACAAAGCAAGACGAAGTCGACGCCCTATTGAGGAACGAAGTTTTCGTTGACTTGTTCACGCTCGTGCGTCAGTCCGTCAAAGTTGGAACGCCCAGCTACTCGTTAAAGAGCATCGAAAAATTATATAGAAAGAAACGTGCCGGCGCCGTGGCAACCGGACAAGACTCGATTGTGGCGTATCAAAAGTGGTTGGATGAGAATGATGGGCCGAACTGGAAAACCTCGACAATACTCAATCATATCCGCGAATACAACAAGGAAGATTGTGATTCGACCTGGCAACTAGCGGAGTGGTTACACAAAGTTCAATCCGACCAAAAGATCGTATGGCAACCAACAAAGCATAAAGACCCGCCTGATGGCGCCGCAGCAGACTTTCGTAATGAGGCGGCCGCTCTTGCGGCTAAGATGCTCAGTGATATTCCGGTCGATCCTGAATTGAAAAACGAAGAGATGCGCGTGCGCGAATTGCTTGCATATCTGCTTGAGTTCCATTGGCGCGAGGCGAAACCTGTTTTTTGGGCGAAGTACGCTCGGCATGAAATGTCGGAGCAGGAGTTGTTTGATGATCCGAGCTGTCTGTCGGGGCTTGAGCGCATTGGGAAACCGCGGAGCATTGATAGGTCTTTCCTGTACAAGTATCAATTCAATGCTGACCAGGACACCAAAATCGACGCCGGCCTAAAGTGTTTCTATGCTCACGATTTGGAGCAGAGAGTAATCGTTTCCGAAATTGATGCCGACAAAGGTGTGGTGACACTAAAACTTGGAGCCAAAGTGGAAGCACCTCCAAAGCACCTAAGTTTGATCCTGGATGAATATGTCCCCGCCGCGGAGATTGCCAAATCTATATTCAGAATCGCTTCGAAATACAACAAGCGCGGTGGCAGACTGCCGGCCGCGTTGAACGATTTCATCAGGCGGCGACAACCTCGGATCAAAGGATATGTGAAAGGCCCATTGATCATCGGGTCAGCAGATTCAATAGTGCATGAAACAACAGGGGTGTTAACGCGACTGGATAAATCGACGCTCTGTATTCAGGGACCACCTGGAACTGGAAAAACTTACACCGCAGCAAAGTCAATCGTACACTTGTTAAAAGCAGGCAAGCGGATTGGTGTAACGTCAAACAGTCACAAGGCAATCGCACATTTGATGGACAAGGTGGCTCTTGAAGCCAAATCGTGTGGATTCAAATTCAGGGGCGTGAAGCTTCAAAATGAATCAAAGGATTTTCATGTGGAATCTCCTTTGATCAAACCGATGACACCAAACAAGTTCTTTGAAGAGTCAGATTCGTGGCAGCTCGTCGGAGGCACCGCCTGGGTTTTCAGTAAAGAAGTGGCAATTGATCTTGTCGATTATTTGTTCGTCGATGAGGCTGGTCAAGTTTCTGTCGCCAATCTTGTGGGTATGGCAGCCAGCACGAGCAACATTGTTTTGATTGGTGACCAGATGCAACTGTCGCAACCGCTGCAGGGAACTCATCCGGGCGAAAGCGGTAAGTCTGTGCTTGAGTATCTGATGGGAGACAAGCAAGTGATACCAGATGACTTTGGTATCTTCCTTGGTATCAGTCGACGAATGCATCCAGAAGTATGTAGTTTCATATCTGGTGCTGTTTACGAAGACCGGTTGCACTCGCACCCTGATACGGCAAATCGCATCCTGCAACTTCCTTCGTCCTCATCATCAACTGGTTTCTTGACGCAATCGGCGGGAATTCTGTACGTTCCGGTTCAGCATGAAGGAAATACACAGGATAGCGACGAAGAAGCAGAAGCGATCGTGCGGATTGTACGCGAGCTGCAAAAATGTTCGCTGCGTGAGCGACAGAAACGACGTCCGTTCGATTTGGAAAAGGATCTTTTGATTGTTGCACCATACAACATGCAAGTTCCCAAGCTGCGCCAACACATTCCAGGTGCGAAGGTTGGATCCGTCGATAAGTTCCAGGGGCAGGAAGCTCCGCGCGGTAGCACCGTATTGTCTGAACATGGCACGGGGCGTTCATGGAAGTTCCTTCCCACGATTTATCCAGTACCGTCATAATCTGATGCGGTTCCGAATCGACCGCTTCGAACGAGTCAGCGGTATTTCCAGTTACGTTCTTGCGTTTTTTTCTGTTGCTAGCTGTTTGCATCTTCTTTGCATCCCAGGCTCTTTGCGCTTCATCGAAAATTACAATGTGCTCAATCGGAGGTTCGTCTAAGTCAACGCTTTCTGCGAGATAGGAGTGAACACTTTGTAGAAGCGCTTCTGCATAAGTCTCCGCACGCTTTTTTGCTGCACGCGTTTGCAATGAGTGTGCGCGAGCGCCGGAGAGCCTACTATGATCGCGAGAATCTGAGCCCGTCAATGGTATCACGAAGGCACTTTATACGGTGCCTTTTTAGGCATCAACGCGGCACAACGCTGGGGGTCTGCTGTCGGCCCGTGTCCCCAATCTCGCATTCTGATTGTTGTGCGTCTAGCTGGAGTGTTTGACAGTTTTTCCAGGTGCTTCAACAGAAGTGCTTTCAAAGGCACCATAAGGTTGCCTTTGATGCGCAATACTTTCCAGCCAGCGGCAACGAGTTCTGTAGTTCGTTTAGCATCTTTAGCTGCTTTATGAGCATGCCAGTACCAGGAGTCGTACTCAATTGCGATACGTACTCCCCTATGGCGGGTGGCCACATCGATCCTAAAACGGTTGAACGGTTTGTTTACGACGCCTTTGCCAAGCCTCTTTCTCAACTCGCGTTGGGCTCTTGATACTCGTTGACTGTTGACGAGATCTAAACACTTAGGGCAACCGTGCCCTTGCCGGATACTGCCAAAGCAAGCCTTCCAGCGGTGTTTCTTCAAGCACTCCCATCCTGTAGGTATGTGAATAGTTGTTACTTCCGGTCCTAACCAGCGGAATCCTGTTTGAAGAGCAAGAGCCTCGTAATCACCTGGGGGGTGACGCTTTCTTTCACTTTCGCTTACTTTTTGACACTTTGGACACCCGTGCCCTTGCTGGATACTGTTATAGGAAGCTTTCCAGCGGTGTTTCTTCAAGCACTCCCATCCTGTACGTATGCCAACATTTGAAACTTCAGGACCCAACCATCGGAATCCGCGCTTCCTTGCAAGCGCTCTGTAAGCCGCTGTTCCGTGCCGACATCTATCCCCAGTGGCTATGTTCCTGCATATTGGACAACCGTTTCCATTAAGCACGGCGTTGTAGATCATCTTAAACGAGTGCCCTTGTTTGCATTGCCACAGGGTTTTCGTTCTGTTGTGAACTACCTTAGTTCCTAACCATACCAGCCCAGCTCGCATCGCAATTTGTTTGTAATCGTCAACTGTGAGGCGAAGTTTGCTTGCCAATTTGCGTCTTAGACATCCACAGGACTTGGTGACACCCCGCATTAAGTTACCGGGAAAAACGCGTGTCAAAGTTCCGCACTTGCATCGGCAGATGAACTCCTTGCTTAACCTCTTTGATCTGCTTGGTGCTCGCTTAATTACCGTCAGATATCCAAAGTGTTTTCCAACTAAATCAAGCTCCCTTTCCTTAAGGGAACATCCGCAAGATTTGACATCTCCATGGCGAAGCACACCAGCGCTCAGAATTTTGATTGCCCCACAATCGCATTTGCATTCCCACAAAGCTCCATTTCGATGCTTAGGTCGACCTGCATACCTAATCACCAGTAATTTCCCAAATCTCTCATCTGTCAAGTCGACCCTTCTGGAACATCCGCAAGAATAAGGTTTCCCAAACTTCACGGCACCTGCTTCCAGAATTTTCAAGATTCCACAAATGCAGCGACATTTCCATAGTGATTGCCCATTGGCTGCTGATCCAGCACGTTCAAGCACTTCCCACCAACCAAACTTTTGACCGGTTAAATCAGGGACCTTCGTAGTCCCATCACGATGCAGACATCCACATGATTTGCTGTACCCACAGCGCAAACATCCATTGTCTACTTTCTTCACGGTGCCACAAACACATTGACATATATCAATTGGCAGAGAGTGATCAACGACAATTAGAATTGCAATACGGTTCCGCGATTTCAGTTGACGTTTATCATGGGCAACCTCGATATCAGGCGTAGACACAATCAGCAGTGGTCAGAACATTCACCTGCCTGACATTGGCAGATGGATAATATCAGTGCGCGATAAGAGTCCGACTCTGCGAAAGCAGGGCCGTATTCGAGACAAGGCACTGAATGCGGTGCCTTTGTTTGGAGACAGTAACTATTGTTCCAGGTAAACGTCTTTATAAAAATCTATCATACGACGTCTACAACAGAGATTATCGCAAAGAACGACTTTTGTCAATCTCTTTATTTCGCTGTAGGTGATGTACTGTGTATTAAATTGCGATTCTCTAGTCTTTTCGTGCTCCGGTCGCCATTTGCAGCAACGACAATTAGGTCTGCCACTCGCACCCCATTGACGCACGGAGGGGAGGCGACGGCACGAGGTGATTGCGTATTCCGGTCAAAAATGCCTGCCGTTTCGTGGCAGGGCGGCCACCGATCGGGCATCATCATTGCCACTCACATACACAGGATAGAGAAGTTCCAGCCATGTGGTTGCATCACATTACATACAACTGATGGTGAAGGCGTGTCATATACACCGAACCTTAGCAATTTCTAGGGTCTTATCGATAATCAAATCTATTTCGTCTAAGGATAAGTCGATACCCAGAGAGTCTTTCATCTCAAAAATAGTGTCCTCGATTTCCTGGCGAATTCGATTCTGAATATCGATATTTTGCGTCCAGTTGACTCTGCGTCTCTTTTGAATGACTGAGTCGATTCGAAGGCTGAGCACAGTACAGCTGCTTTCAAGGGTTTGGCCGTTAATGCCGTACTTCTCTATAACGTCTTTGACGCAGGCGTAGTATGCTTTTGCTGCATCCTTTTCATAGAGCGACTTTGGCACGTCATTACCACTCTTGTTGATGATGGCATCCTTGATGATTTCTGATGTGCGAAGGTATTCTTTTTCGGGAATTTGCTCTGCATGGAATCGCTCGATGGCCGGTTGCAGCACGTCGAACCACTTCTTGTAAAACTCCGGATCTTCTTGCCACTTTTTTTCGATTATTCGCTTCGTATGGTGCGCAATAGTATCGGCTTTTGATGCATCACACTTGGCTTGAGCAAGGGCGCCTTCCAGTCCCTCTCTATTAAAGATATCAATCGGACCGATGATTTGTTCGACGTCATCCATGCCAATATGGGTGCCTATAAGCTTTCTAATGGTTGGCTCGTACTCGGAAAATTTCAGTGGCTCTGCATAGCGCCTACGAACGCATTGATGAAGTTCTTCGAATAATTTCAGGTCGCTTTGATATTGATCTATTTGGCGCTCTGGCGTTGATTCCAGAAAGCTCAAGTTTGAAAATGCAAGCGACAAGACTCTGGCGAAGGCTGAAAAGCGGTCGTAAAAGCGGAAACGAAGGGAATTGTCGGCAAGTAGTCTCTCTTTCAATTCGCTATCGTTCGAATTCTTGATGGTCGAGAATATGTCCCAGACAGCAGCGTGCTTCTGAGGCAATTCTCTCAACAAGGTGTTTATATCAATGAGAGTATCTTTCAGATCGGTCTCTTCAAAGTCAGGAAGTGCGCTATAGAGATCGAACACTTGATCATGATTTTCAAAGACACCTCGGTAGTCCAATATGTAGCCGAATTCCTTCCCCTCATGCAAGCGATTCACTCTGGCAATTGCTTGCAATAGAGTATGGCCCTTCAGATCACGAGCGAGATACAAGACAGTGTTACGCGGTGCGTCAAAGTCCGTGAGGAGTTTGTTAACTACAACGATTATTTCTGGTGCTCCCGGCGGCTCGCCATGCTTAAAGGCATTAATCATTTGCCGATTGTATTGTTTTTCGGTACCATAGCGTTTCGTGATCTGCTTCCAGAAATGCTCAACCTTGCTTCGATTGGCGTCGTGGTTATCTTCCTCGCATTCAGGAGAATCTGGAGGTGAAATTAGAACCTCCGATGAAATCAAACCGAATTCGTCAAAGTATTTCTTGTAAAGCAGTGCGCTGGTTTTATCTGGTGCCACAAGCTGTGCCTTGAATGGCGTTTTTTGCCAATTGCAGACATAGTGCATGCTCACGTCGAAGGCGATACGCTTGATCGTCTGCTCGGTTTTGCCCAGTTGTGACTTCCCGCCAAACTTCCTTTTGAGCAAAGACTTTTGTTGCGAGGATAAATGCTTAGTAGTTACATCAAACCATTTATTTATCGACAGAGCATCTACTCTTTGTGCTACGTGTCGTCCCTCGTACAACAGAGGCACTACCATCCCGTCACGCACAGCTTCGGTGATTGTGTAGGGAGGCTCAATCAATCCGCCAAATTTTGCGACAGTGTTCCTTTCTCTTTTCATTATCGGTGTGCCAGTAAAACCGATGTAGCATCCGAATGGGAATACTCTTCTCATATTCGCGAGCCGGGGTCCATATTGAGTGCGGTGGCTCTCGTCAACAAGAAAGAATATATTGTGGCCCTCATTGCGACTTTTCGAAGTCGAAACTGCCGCTTCAAATTTGTCTATCACGGTGGCGATAACTCTCCGTTTGCCAGAACTCAGCAGCCTTGCCAGATTCTTTCCCGTAGTCGCTTGTTCTATTTCGACACCACAATGTTGAAATGTGCGATAAATTTGATCGTCGAGATCAACTCGGTCTGTCACCAGGATGATCTTAGGATCAAGGATATGATCGTCGAGCAAAATAGATTTCGCTAACATCACCATCGTGAGGCTCTTACCACTGCCTTGTGTGTGCCACACAAGTCCACCTCGGCGGACCTTGTCCTCTAATTGGCCTATTCTAGACATAATCCTTTTCACTGCAAAGTATTGCTGGTGACGGCAGATTTTTTTCTCGCCTTCGTCATAGATAATGAACCGGTGCGCTATTTCTAGTAATCGCTCTCGTCGGCAAAGTGCAATGAGAGATTTATCTTGCTCTGTTATCGCCCTGTCGCCAACTGAAGGCAAAGATTCAAAATAATCTCGAGCATAGGAAAAACGGTTCGTAAATACCTTTTCCCACTGTGGCGACTGCAGATGCCTATTTGTTGATTCCAACGCAGTACTCTCTGGAATCGCCGGTTCTCTCCAAACGGACCAAAAGTTGGCAGGCGTCCCGGTAGTTGCGTATTTCACAGCGTTGTTGGACGCTGCAATCAATAGCTGACAATAAGCGTACAACGTTGGAATGCCATCCTCTTTCTGGTTGCGTATATGCTGACTTATAGCTTCAGATACTGGAATTTTTCCTGGAGCGAGGTCTTGGCGCTTACACTCGATGACACAAAATGGTATGCCGTTGACGAACAGACAGAGGTCTACTCGGAAGGTGTTCTTACTGCCACCGCGTTCGACCGCAAACTCTTCTGAGACGTGAAACGCATTTTCATCCGGTCTTTCCCAATCGATATATCGAACCGTAAAGCTCTTTTTATCTCCATCAATAGACTGTTCAACAGTCTTTCCGAGGCACAGTGAGTCGTAAATATTCTCATTTGTGCTAAACAAGCCATCATAAAGTGGCAGCTTAAGCGCCTGAATTGCAGTATGAATGTTCGCCTCACTAATTGGAACAAGTTGTCCCTTATGTCTTATGTTATTGATTTTTCGAAGTTGGGATTCCAAAATTCCGTCGAGCAGCGCACCCGCTGTACGTCCAGCTCTCAGTTCAAGTGCTTCCGCTGATGTGAGATAAGAATAGCCTATCTTCAGCAGCAGCAATAGCGCTGGAATCTGCGAACTGTGGTCCTCTTCAAATTTTGGTGCAGCTTCCATAGTAGCCTCCTGGTACCGCTTACGGTGCCTGTTGCCCGGAAGAGCGGGAGAGTAAGCTCAGTGTCTTGATGCGTACCTTGCGAGTCAGAAGTTCTTGCATGAGCGCGGCTCTGCCTTTGTATGACTGGGGAAGATTTACCAGCGACTTGCCAACATCGGACGAACTGATTGCTGGATAGTTTGATCCGGCGATTAGTGCACTGATCTGTTTTCGGCACTGATCATTGTGATAAATGTAATCGTCGCAAATTGATCTCATCACTCTCGCCAAAGCCTGCAAATTCGGACGCACTATTTCCATCAGAGCTATCGTTTGGTGGAGCAACCATTCTTTAGGCGTCATAGCCAAGCTCCTTTATAAAGACTTCTATTTTTGCTTCCACTTCGGATAGCCTGGTTTTAAGCGTGTTTTTCTCAATTACAAGCTGGGTCCAATCGATTTGATCTTCTTCCCCCGACGTATCTACGTAGCGCGAGATATTAAGGTTGAAGTCGTTTTTGGTTAGCTCCTCCATTGAAGCCAGGCAAGAGTAGTTGGGAATGGTTTGCCTGTTCCAATAAGTGTCCACAATCTTCGTGATTTGCTTCTCTTGCAACTCATTCTGATTCTTGGACAATTCATATTCACGACTAGCATCAATAAACAGAACGGTTCGATCGTTTTTTTGTTTCGAAAAAATCAATATAGCCGCAGGAATACTGGTTCCGTAAAAGAGTTTCTGCGGCAATCCAATAACTGCTTCCAGAAGGTTCTCCTCTATCAATTGTTGTCGAATGATCCTCTCATCCCCTGCCCGAAACAATACGCCATGGGAAACAATAACGCCCACTCGTCCTGTGGGTGATGCGGTTTCTATCATGTGAGTTATAAACGCGAAATCTCTATGGTTCTTTGGTGGGGGACGGCGCCAGAAGCGGCGGAAAGGATCGTTGTTAGCTATCTTGTCATACCTCCATTTTTCTAGATTGAGATTGAATGGAGGATTAGCGACGACGATATCGAATTTTAGTAATCCATCATCCGCTGTCAGATGTGGGTTGGTTAGTGTGTCGCCGATCTCGATGCGGGCATCGACTATTCCGTGCAAGAACATATTCATCTTGCAAAGCGCAGCGGTTGCGGCGTTGGACTCCTGTCCTGCAAGAGAATAGCCGTCTGAGCCGACTTCTCTAGCGACCTTGATCAGCAAAGAGCCGGACCCACATGCAGGATCGCAAATGCGATCACCGCTTTTGGGCCGTAAAAGTTTTGCCAGCAACGTTGATACTCCTGGCGGTGTGTAGAATTCGCCTGCTTTTTTCCTGGCACAACCAGCAAATCTAGCTATAAGAGACTCGTAAACATCGCCGATTACATCTGGATTTCCAAGGACGGAACGTCTCAAACTTAGTTTGGCAAAGTCTTCCAAGATTTGTTTCAAGAGTTTGGTTTTTTCCGTAAGCGGACCCAGGGCTTTTGCGTCAAGGTAGACGTTCACGCCTTCTAGCTCCTGCTTGTTCTCATCTCCAATCTTTTCCAAGGCAGCAGTGATCAACTCTCCTATATTGTCGTTGTCGCGCTTGCTGTAAAGGTAGGTAAATTGACATTCCTCCGGAACTACGAGTCGTCCTCTCATTGCTTGGGCAATCCGCTCTTCATCGCCTTGATACCTCTCGTGATATTGATCTCTAAGGTCATCTGATCGATCACTGACATACTTGAGGAAAAGCATCGTGAGAATGCAGTTTTTGTACTCGGACGGATCAATTAGACCTCGAAAGCTGTCACAAGTTTTCCAAACGAAATTGATGATTTCGTTCGTGGTTAGAGGGCTGCCACTTATGGTGGTGCTCAATTCTGTTTCTCCCCTCTTTCGTCGCTTGCAGCTTTTCTGCAAGCTAGCGATATGAGTTCAAAGTACTTGTCCTCAAGCTGTCGCAGTATTTGCCGTTGATCCGCAAGAAGATTTTGCAGCGAAACTATTTTCTCTTGTGTTTGTAGCGAGGGAAGATCGATTTCCATGCCTCGTAAGTCTTTTGACGAGATGAACTTTAAGCTAGAGCCGGTGGCTATTTTGCTAAGGAATGCCTGCCCACCAGGCTGATTAATTGACCAAGCGAGAAAAGATGGCAAAACTCGGTCGGCTTTTGCCCGCAGAATGTAGAAACTGTTAGTCACAATGGTTGGTGATGTTCCTGACTCATGAAGCCCTTGTATGAGGGTTGCTACATTGCGTTGACCTTTCGCCATTAGTACTACATCGCCATTAATCACCTTGTATTTTTCCACAGGCGACGGGACGTCAACCTTCAGCAGTAACTCGGGATTAAGTCCGACATGGGACTTCTCGTCTTGAATATCTCTCGCTTGGATTAGTCGACAATTTCCGTCCAGAGATTCTTCAATCCTGCTTCTAAACGGATAGCCGGTCCTGATAGGCAATAAGATTTGGTCAAGCGGAGTACGCATAGTGAACCCTGAACCCAGTACCCAACATATAACCAATATTACTTGGATTGGGAGATATATGTCAATAAATTGAACACAGTAGATCGCCTACTGCGCGATAAAATTTAGTGAAGTCGGATGACGGAAAGAGTCCGCATCTTGCCAAGGGGGACTCTTAAGCGATGTAGTCTGAGAATCAGCAAGCGCGTTTTAGGGAGTCATCCATCATTTCCAACCAATTGATACCGTCGGGCAGTACTTGGTGTCCGTCCGGAGTTTTGCTTGGAACAGATCTGCCAATTTCTTAGACACTCCAATTAGGGCTGCCGCCGCCATGGTTGACCGGACAACTGACCAACGCCGAGCTTTTTGAAATCGGTAAGTTTTACAAATCGACCACTCTTATCAAGTAGATCCTACGTCTCACAGTTCAACAATGGTTCCAGATTTTCTTGTCATTGACATTAGAAGCTCCTATGTCTGATCTTCAGGCTGCTGCTCAGATTGATTTTGGCAAGCGAAATTTGAGCACTTTAGCAGCTCACAAATGGTCTGAGTACGCCCCTAGCGTAAAGCAGACCCTCAACAGTCCCTATGCTGATCAAGACCCTATATACGGTGACGCTGGCTGGTCATACTTGTACTACCAGGAGGAGCAGGAAGGTAAAGACCCAGAGACGTTGTCTTCGAACCGGGCCATGCGTGCATGCTTGCGTGACGAGGTGCCGATAGGAGTTTTGCGTCAGTTGACACCAAAGCCGAACGTAAGCTACTCCGAACTTGGACTGGCGAAAATAATCGGAAAAGCAGCCGGATATTATTTGCTCGATGGAAGCGGCACCGGTCTTCAGACCGCCACAATGTCAAAAACGAGGATCAACTACGACGACATTGAAATCCCTTCTGGGATTTTGGAAATCGGAGACACGCGGATTCGCAGGCTACGATCTGTGGTGCAACGGCAGGGTCAGCCAAGATTTAGAGAACAGCTCATGCAAATATACGAGAGAAAATGCGCGATCAGCGCTTGTGATGTGTCCGAGGTCCTGGAGGCAGCGCACGTTGTGCCATATCGCGGCGCTCACACCAACGAATCATCCAATGGCATCATTTTGCGCGCAGACCTGCATATCCTCTTTGACGAGGGGCTTCTCGCGGTTCGCCCTGACTCACTCTCAGTTCAATTGGCACCAGCGATCCGATCAAACATTTACTACGGTAAATTCGATGGTGCTAGCCTGCACGAAGGATGCCGAAAACTTGATCGCGAATTGCTTGTGGCGCACATGCATTACTGTGGCTTTTGAGTGACTACTCAAATCATGCAATATTTGATCCATTCCAGCGAGAACTGACCCAGCCTGAACTTTGCCGATCCTAGTGACCCAATTCAGTGCCACCATAGACGGCACTACGGTGGTCCAGATCGTTTGACATTCAGGATCCTGGGAATTTGCGTGCACGAGGATGTTCCTCTCTAATCACGTGATACGATCATGCGGCCGTTATTAGCGACAGTGAATCAGCAGTGCCAATTGACCCACAACTCAAGAGCCAACTCGAAGTGGTGGTACGGGCTCATTTCAATTTCGCCGCCGAGATATTAGAACTGACTCAACTATCTGATGGTAGCGCTAACCGGGGCAATCATTTTTATTGCACGGATTCGCAGGGTGAGAAATTCGGACTGAAACTAGCTACCAGACTGGCGTCCGGAGCTGAGACAGAAAAGCTCCTGGCAGATGTCGCAGAACTGCTGAAGATCGCTAACGCTTGTTCTGTACGCCAAGATACGCGTATCAGCCTGATCCCACAGTTTAATGGCAAGAAAATAAATTTAACTCACTGGCTTAAGAATTCAAAGAAAGTAAGCGAAATGAGTGCAGCGGATCGAACGAAGGCTTCAACAACAGACGCAGTCGAGTTCGCTCGCCAACTCGGACAATGGGCAGCATTCGGCATCTTGTTTGGAGTAGACGATCGCCACCTTGGTAACTTCGTCTGGTCACCAGAAAAAGGACTTTCGATGATAGACCTGGAAGATGCATATCGGACCAAAAATTGGTCTGACTATCATGGTGTCGTCCAATTTGTTTATGCACGCAAACTCACGCAGAACGAAGCAAGGGCGCTCCAGACAGGTTTTCGGTTTGTTGCCAGCAAGGTCCTTGCGGAACGCAGTGCAATTACTACCCTTCTGTCCACACAATCAGGAGGAGTCGCCCATAAACTCGATTTCGTATACGCTCGAAGCCAGCTCAAGCAGCTACTGATGCACTGCCCTTAACTTCACTATTTTATGACCACAAGAAGCACCTTGGCGCGGCGTCAGACTAACGTCTACGATTTTGGCCTGCGCTAAGATTCCTCGCAATACCGTCTCTTGGTGCTGCGGTGGCAACTGATACAGTGATTCGTGCAACAGATACCCCCTACGAATCTCGCATTGGCTGGCTTCGGATAGCTGATCAATAGGCAGATCTTCCAGTGCTAGCAAGGGCGGATCCTGAATGGAAACGCTGTAAACGTAAGCGCCAGCGAACAAATCATCAGCATTTCTGAGTTGCACTATGCATTGGATCTCTCCGACAAGGCGGTCGGGAGTGAGGCTTAGTTCGCTTTCGTCTCCGAGCAATTCAAGTTGCGCGGGGAGATACTTGGTTCCAGCGAGTGGTAATTGGACTGCCATTTCATTTCTCCGTATCGACATCCACTACAGGGATGCCGGTCTTATGCCACGCATGTTTAAGTGCCTTTGCTTTATTACGTGCCCGGATGATGACGTTGCTTAACCGTTCAAGGTCCAGCTCGTCCAAAGTTACGAAAAACTCCTTTTCAGTCAGATCCTCAGAAAAGACGACCTTTAAATTGTGCAAGATTACAGCGCCGGCTGGCTCGTCTAGAGACTCGGCACCGAAAACAGGACGTAAGTCGGTCAGTATGCGAGTGCCCAGAAACACCCTTTGGTTATCAGTCAAGACGTCCCGAGCCTTGGCGATAACCTCAATTGCACCTCTCGCCTTGAGGAGAGTCTCAAGACGTTCCATCAAAAGCTGCTGTTGCGCGGCAGAATTGAGCTCTTCGACCTGCTGAAGAGCTTCTTGAAGAGACTTGAAAAAATGATCCAAGCTCTCGTAGGCGAGGGCCATAGTCTGGAGCGATGCCACTGTATCGACTATCTGTAATACTACGGGCTTGCTTAGTTCTGTTGTCTGTCCAACTACATGCGCCGCAACCTGATCGCAGTTCGGACAGCGGGCGTATTCAGCGTTTGCGGATACGATCGCCGCAAACGCATTCTTTGACACACTGCAGAGCAACAGAAGTCCTGGAATGAAGCGGCGAGACAACCCGTTACGAAGCATACGACCTGACGCACATGGGGACAAGAAATAGATTAAACCAAAGTCTGCCTTGCCGCAAGTGGCGGCAGGTTCCACATAGCCGTGCTTTGACACCACATTCTTCGAATTTCGCGACGTGTGGCAAAAACATCGGGCTCGTTTGCGGTGCTGGTGGGCGTTCCCATCTTCGCCGAGTGTGGAAATTCCGGGCGCTAAGACGCCATTCTCACCCGCCAGTCATCGTAGTAAACCTGTCGCGGTCGCAGTGCTTCATCGCGCCATCACTTGTTTTTGCGGACCAAGCACCATATTCAGTGCAACGCCATTCTAGAAGTTTTATCTCACCACTACAAATCTGGCCACTTACACAAACGAATTCTTGGTGTGGCCCCTGAAGTTGCGGCCGAAGGAAACTGGATAACTAGCCAGAGACTTTCGAACTCACTTTTGTCAAGCGGATCGTCAAAGTGTTCACATGTCATCCCGAGCGTTATCTTTCAATCCGCAATAAACAAGAAACGGTCTAAAATCACAGAGGGTCGTCCCAGTGCACCGTCTCCCCATAGGTTCAAACAAACATTGGAAACGCGCGGAACGATTCAGATATACAACGACCGGGCTGATGAACTCACAGCCGCTTATGAATCTTTGAAATTCGAAGACGTCCACTCCGACATGCTCGATATCATGCCACGGGCATCGGCACTTGTTCTTGATATTGGCGCCGGCTCTGGACGGGATGCAGCCTGGTTCGCCAAAAGCGGTTGTGATGTAGTCGCGGTTGAGCCTTCAGGGCGAATGATTGAACAGGCTCGGCAGCTGCACCCTGAGCCAAACATCCAATGGATTCAGGACAAGTTGCCCGGTCTGGAAAAAACATTCAGGCTTGGACTTTCATACGACCTGATATTACTGAGCGCGGTATGGATGCACATCGCTCCACAGGATCGCCACCGATCTTTCAGAAAGCTTGTTTCGCTGTTAAATGCCGGCGGGAGCATGATCATTTCACTTCGGCATGGTCCGATGGATGATAAACGCACAGCGCATCCAGTCAGTTTCGAAGAGTTGGACAACCTGGCCAAACAATTTGGTATTGCGATAAAGCGCGTCTGCAAATCTTTGGATCGGCGACAACGTTCAGAAGTCACCTGGGAAACCGTTTGGTTGCAATTGCCAGACGACGGCACTGAAGCGCTTCCGCTGTTGCGGCACACCATTTTGAATGACAGCAAGTCATCAACCTACAAGCTTGCTCTATTGAGAATCTTGGTTCGCATTGCTGACAGCGCCATTGGTATCGCCAGCGATTCCGGAGATGATCATGTTTCGATTCCGCTTGGTCTGGTTGCGCTGTATTGGGTGCGCATGTACAAGCCGCTAATTGAGAGGGGCGTGCCTCAGATGCCTGCCTTCAAAGATCAACGCGGTCTCGCCTTTGTGCGTGAAGCATTCCAGGACGTGCTCAATGTCTCTCCATACGATCTGAGAGTAGGCGCGCGTTTCACTGGACAAGTCGGGAAATCACTGCGTGCTGCTCTGGTGGACGCCAGAGACACAATTCACAAGATGCCGGCATTTTATATCACGTATCCAAATAGCTCTGAACAAATATTCAAAACCCAGCTCTGCGGAAGAATTCCTCTATCACCCACTTTTATGATCGACGAGCAATTTCTCTCAGCCTTCGGCCAACTTCGCGTGCCTCGCCACCTGTGGCTGGCGATGAGTCGGTTCGCATCCTGGATTGAGCCTGCTCTGATCAGCGAATGGATACGATTGATGCAATCATATTCTGCAGCATCCGGAAAGAACGAAAGCTACGATGAGCTAATGCGCGCACTGGTTTGGATTGAACCCGAGCGCGACACAACATTCGTTCGATCGATAACGCAAAGATTTTGGGATGAAAACACGCCGGTGTTCTGCGTGTGGAGTGGCAAGAAGTTGCGGTCTGACAACTGCGACATCGATCACTGCTTCCCGTTTTCGGCATGGCCATGCGGAGATCTGTGGAACCTTGTTCCTGCGCACCGCTTAGTTAATCAGCGGCAAAAGGGAGACAAGCTGGTCACAGCAGGCACGCTGCAACAAGCAAAGGAACGGATGCTGGAGTGGTGGCACATTGCTTATACGAGCGGCGATAATGCTCACCTGCAAGGAAGATTCCTGACCGAGGCAAGCACCGCATTGCCGATCAAATGCATCGATGAATCAACCAGCTCTGTTGAATCCGTCTTTAACGGATTGCAAATTAAGAGGTCAGCGCTAAAACAAGATCTGCAGCTGACAGATTGGGAATTTACTCCTTAGCGCTGCTCATACTCATCCTCATGGCCTGCAATCCTTTGCCCGTCCTGTTTGAACTTTTTTCTCAGACGAGCGTTGTTTTCTTTCTTGCCAGGCGGCTTCGAGAATTGGATACGCTTGCAGTTTCTGATTCCTTCGGTCTCAGTTCATCAATGAGTTCCGGATGTTTCTCCAACAACTTGAATAGTTGCACCAAAGCTAGAGACGGCTTTGTTTTGCCATTTTCGTATCTTGAAAATGCGTTCGAACCGCCTCCAAAAATTTCACCTGCTAATCGTTGATCCAGTTTCAATTTTTTTCGCATTTCTAATATGAATACAGGACTCACGCTGGCTCCATTGACCTCTCTATGAAAGTCCAACATTGCGCCGTTAAAATACTCTGATTGTTCTTTATCGTGAATTGATTCATTGCAGGCTGGGCAGAACTGACCACTTACATTTGGAATCGTTGTTGTCTGCCCTTTGTAGGTGTAAGACACATCCCGAGTTTCGCGCACCATTTCGGTTTTTCCACAAGATACGCACTTCATGGTCATTTCTCCTTGAACGATATGATTACGCACTTTAAACTTCCATTTCCTTGTATTTGAAGTTTGAGGTAAATAACTGCCTCTGCTGCTGGATAGTGGTAAACATCCTGCCAGAGCGTGTTATCAAAGTCAGCGGTCATGCTCTTATACAGATCTCCATCCTCTAAATTTTCGACCACATAAATCATGTCATCGAGTTTATAGTCGAGGAAGGCTGCATCTCTTAAGGCTGTTTGCGTTGGATACACACCGCCCTTTTTGACTAATGCTTTTATTTCGTGGAGAGGGTAGTGTGCTGTTGACTTTTCCATATTATAACCTAATAGGTGGTTTTTGGCAAATAGGTAAGTTGTTCTGGAAATCACTGCGTGCTGCTCTGGTAGCCTTCCGCCCAAATAAAGCTTTGACTGATTGACTGATCGACAAAAATAGTATACCATACAAATATACGGTATCGTGAGAATCAAGCCGTGAGCACCCAAGGCAACCAAGCACAAAGAGTAAGCCGAGCAAGCCGAACTCTTTTTCGGGCAGAAGAAGAACGACAAAATTCAGTATCAACGCTGTCCAGATCTGCTGGGAGGGAAAAGTGCAATGAACGGTCAACAACGTAGCGATATCCGGCCCGGAAAGCGCGTCGAAATTGTTCTAAAAAAGGACCAGCGAACCGGCAAACGAACCGTGGGAACAGTGAAGGCCATTCTCACATCCGCCTCATTCCATTCTCGCGGGATCAAAGTGCGGCTGGATGACGGCCAAATCGGGCGGGTACAGGAGATCCTTCCTGATCAGTCGTAATTAGCGGATCCCCTTCAACTATTTCGCTGGCTCAAACTTCGGCGATCGGAGATTTGCCGGCAAGGCAGGACGCACTGAATATGGTGCACTATGTGCGCAAACTTCGTGTTCACAGTCCGCGTAAAATGCGGCATAGTGCGCTTGGAAGCAGCTGTTCTCCTGGCTGCCGAAATCGATCGTGCGTTCCTGTCCATCGTGTCTTACAACCAACTCGCCGCCGTGGAACAATGAAGGCAGCGTCACGACCAGCCCGGCATGGTTAACGTTGCCAGAACCAAACAGGCTTGGCAATTTGTGGATTATGTATTACAATGAATATGTGTAATACAAGGTGGCGTTTACGATGACCACAACAATAAGACTATCGCCTGAAACCGAAAGACGACTCGGCTTGCTTGCCAAAAAGACTGGACGCAGCAAGAGCTTCTATATCCGGGAATTGGTTGAAGGCAACATCGACGCCCTCGAAGACTATTACCTGGCCGCTGATACTCTGGAACGAATCCGCAGCGGCAAAGAGAAAAAGCACAGCGCGGCTTCGGTGAGAGAACAACTTGGTCTGGCAAATTGAATATGCTGATAGCGTGCTGAAACAGCTTAAGAAGCTGGACAAGCACCTAGCGAGGCAGATTGTTGATTATTTGGACGAGAAGGTCGCTCCTCTCGATGACCCGACTACAGTCGGCAAGTCACTTACGGGCCCGTTAGCTACCTTCTGGCGCTTTCGTGTCGGGGATTATCGAGTGATCTGTCATCTCGAAAAAGAGTCGATCACAGTGCTCGTTTTGCGGGTCTCGCACAGGAGCAAAGCCTATGACGACGAGACCCAAATTGCGGTCAAAGCAGGGGAAGAAATAGAAGAATTTCGAGATCGAAAACAGGAAGAGAAAATGATGGAAGCAGAAAACAACATGCCCCCTGGCTATCAACCAACATCGACCGGACAATTGAAGTTAGGCGGATTGCAAGCCTTGAGCGCTAATTTCATAAATGACATACGGATTACGGTGCCAATCCCTACAGATCATCATTCTTTCGAAGAACTAGAGTCCATAAGGGAGGACGGACAGTGGAAAGATGTAACTCTCTCAACCATTAGTTTCCAACTGAAGTCCTGGGCCGAGCCGAAGGTCCGAACATATTCATTCCTGGGCAAAGTAATAAAAACAGAAAAAGGCGATGCCGAAACACTGGTGACTCTTGATAAACACGGCGATGTAAAAGTGGAAGACATTGAGGTCTAGAACAATAATAGTCAGTATTGAAGCCTGTCGCTGCAGCCGTCGATCGCCTAAGTTATAGATTCAAACGCCCGTTTTGCAGATTGAGGATCGTCAGCCGTCTCTGGCGCCATTGTAATTGACAGACCACTGCCAATGCCCGCGTTGCTTGCGTCTGGCAGTGGGGCGAAGAAAGATTCCAGATCTGTACCGTCGAAATGTAGCGCACCATCTGCAATACCGTCATGGTTGAGCAGGCTCTCGGCTAATTTTCGTTTGCGCTCTTGCAGTTCCAGTATCAGTTGTTCGATTGTGCCTGCTGCCACCAACCGATAGACAAAAACAGGTTTATCTTGTCCGATGCGATGAGCGCGATCGGTGGCTTGTTCTTCGACAGCCGGATTCCACCACGGATCATAATGAATAACAGTATCTGCCGCTGTGAGATTTAGCCCTGTACCGCCGGCTTTCAAACTGATCAAGAATACAGGAATCTTGCCACTCTGGAATTCTCTAACCGGCGTAACGCGATCTTTGGTATCGCCACGCAACGTCACAAATGGAATGTTTTGCTGGCGCAATTGAGCAGCAATCAGGTCGAGCATGCTTGTGAATTGCGAGAAGATCAGAACCCGCCTGTTCTCTTCAATGAGCTCGTTGAGCATGCCGCTTAAATATTCGAGCTTCGCACTTTCCTGCACATCAGCTGCAGCCGGCAGTTTGACCAGACGCGGATCACAGCAAACCTGGCGCAGTTTCATAATCGCGTCAAGAATTATCAACTGGCTTGATGCCAAGCCGCGCGCCTTCACTTGTGCAAGAACTTGCTCGGACATGGAGAGCCGCACAGTCTCATACAAATCGCGCTGCTTGCCTTCTAACTCGACGTGCTTGATCATGATTGTCTTGCTGGGCAAATCTTGAGCGACCTGCTCTTTGGTGCGTCGTAAAATGAATGAATTGAGGCGCGAGAATAATAGTTGCAGCCGTTGGGGATCGTTGTTCTCCTCGATTGGGGTCTGGAAGACGTGCTCGAAAGTCTTTCTGTCGCCCAGAAATCCTGGCATGAGGAAATTGAACTGAGACCACAGCTCGCCCAGGTGGTTTTCGATCGGAGTTCCTGTCAGGCAGAGGCGATAACGGGCATCAAGCTGCAATACCGTTTGGGCGACCTTGGTTGTGTGGTTCTTAATCGCTTGAGCTTCATCCAAAATGACAGCGTCATATTTGGTGGCAACAAATTTGTCAGCATCTCTGACAAGCAGCGGATAAGTGCTCAAGACGAGATCGGCTGAAGCGATTTCGGCAAAGCGGCTTGCGCGGTCAGACCCGTGCAAGGAAAGAACTTTGAGATCGGGCGCCAGTCGCTGGGCTTCTGCAATCCAGTTGGGAAGAACGCTCGTCGGGCAAAGCACCAGACAAGGGTGATCGAGTTTGCCTTGCTGCTTCTGCCTGAGTATGTGAGCAAGAGTTTGCACTGTCTTGCCCAATCCCATATCATCAGCCAGAATACCGCCTAGCTTGAGTGTGGAAATAAACTCAAGCCAGCGCAGCCCTTCTTTCTGATAGGGCCTCAGGGAGGCTAAGAATCCCTCTGGCTCCTCGATTGGCTGGTGGATATCAAAGTTCTTGATCTCAGCTGCCAGGCAGCGCAGCGACTCAGCACCATGCCACTTGAAACCGGCAAGTCTTTCGCTCTCAAGCAATGCCATCACATGGGCTAAGGAAATTTTCAAACGCCCCTTGGTCAAGTGAGCATTCTTGCTCAAAAGTTCAAGCAGGCAGCTCAGAATCGCTCGCACTCTTTCAAAGGGAATGGCGATGATCCTTCCATCATCCAAGCGGGCGTAAAATTTGCCTTGCTTGTTCAGTTGGTCGACCGATGCAAGCGAGGACGGTTCGATCTTTGCCAGTGCGTCCATCAAAACAGGAAGCAAGCAAATTCGCTCACCGTCAACTTCTATGCCTAAATCGAGAGAGAACCAGAAGGAGGAAGTCTCGTCGACGTTTAAGAGCAACTCCTGATCGGTCGCTTGCACCACCTGAAACTGAAAGGACGGATCAGTTGTGATTCTAAAACCCTGCTGCTTGAGCAACGGCAGCGACTCCTGGACAAAGGGAAGCCAACTTTCCTCAGCGCGGCTTCGTTGCACCCAGCAAGACTGGCTGGATGGCATGCGCACATGCCCAGTGCGCAATAGACTCAGCTCCAATAATCGCAGTTCAATCTCATTTTCGAATTTAAGACAGCGTTTTGTGATAATTGTCGTTTTGCCATCCACCCAGCGATACGATTGCCACGACCGATCCAACTTGGCGCTGTCAAAGCCATAATCAAACGAAAGTACTGCTGCATTCTCCCCCTCTACTATCCGTCCCGCGCTGGTAAGTACTTTGTTGGGATACTTTTGGTATTTGAGATGCAGACACGGCACCGGAGGATCGGCCCTGACCTCTTCTGCCACCTCGAGTTGCGGCAGAGGCAAATGATCGCCCAGTTGCTCTAAGGCCTGACGAATGGGCGCTGCTTCTTGCGGAGAAAGCCTCGGAGCATCGCGCAGAGCCTGGTAAGTCTCTGTCGAGAAAGGTAGGTTAATTGTCCCGGCATGGCCCGTTGTCACATTGATGTACCATGGACTGCTGCCGTAGAAAACCTTTATCTGCGGGACTTTTATCTGCGGCTCGTTTATCTGCGGCTCGTTCAGCACCACCTGCGGTGACTGGCGCGCATCTTGGCTGACAATCCACTCGATCTTTCCATCTACGGCCGGTCCAAGCTGTAAGGGCGAATTCAACTGGCTTTCCCAAAATGCGCGTCCGGTCCTGATAATACGTGTCATAAGCAGATTCAAAACATCTGCATCGTCGGGCGGCAACAGCGGTCGGCTCGGGCTTATGTGATAATCTTTCGGGCTGTTCGCCACCCACAATTTAGCTATGGATCGATCGCTTGCTTGAATGTAACGAGCTTGCCCGCAAGCTAGTTGGCGCCAGTTATATGGGCGGTTGGTGCCAAACCCACCTGATTTGAGGCGCCGAACAATATGTGGCTCCACTTGCAGGAAAGGCTCGCTAAATTTGCGATCAGCACTGAGCAAATAAACTATGCACTCGTCAGCACTGTCGGCGGTGGCACCGGTACTAAGTGTCGAAGCCAACCTGACTAGCCATGTCGCACCAAAGGAAGGATATTGATTGTCATGATCTTCGAGTTCCGATTCAGGCGCGGCATAATCTTTAAGTTTCTCTTTGCTGTCGCGCAAGTCTTGGAGTAACATCAAAGCCAGTGCGGCTGCGTGCGGGCAGTCGTGCTTGGCAGGGCAGGAACACTGCCCCGACAGGTACGTTTCTCCTGACTCATTTCGATCATACAAATTTAATTCGACTTGATAGGGTGCAGCGCGCCGAGGATTCTGAACTCGGCCAAGAACTTTCGTACCTTCGATATTAAAACTCCAATCAAGCACGGAGCCTTGTTCACACAAGGCTCGCCCCGCCGTCACTGTGGCCGGGCCAAAGCTTTCCGAAATGTAGTGCGCTGTTAATTCTGGTCGATTCATCCAGCTTATGATAAGCGGTGTTGGCACGCTGTTTGGTTATAAAAGGCCCAATTACGATTAGAATTTCTTGTTGCTTAATATGCGGATGCAGATCCGCCAACCATGGTGTTTTTTCTTAACGAACGGTTTCTCAGCTGGTGATCCAGTCGCCTGGTGTATATCCAATCTATAGTGCCCGCCCTCGGCGTGTGGATTCCGTTCACACAGCATGATGCATTACTGAAGATTTAACAGCACTGAGAGCGTGCTTTCTCTCTGCCAGACAATTCTGAGTTATCAGATATCCATCGGATCGCTTGAGCCAGATGGTCTCCTTTGCAATGATTTAAGCGGCGTCTTGAGGTGCGGATTTCTGCCTGCCAGCCGTGCTTGCACATATAGTCGCCAACAAATCCCCGCTGGGCAAAGGAGCATCGCAACCTTCAATGTTAGAAAGTATCCGCACGAATTTGGTTAGCGCCACAGCACCGAAAGATGAGGCGGCGAGCACAAATAATCCCGCCAGATCACGGGTCTGGCAATTGCACAGCGATGAGGCTAGTGCATACGTCAAGTTAGGGCAGCACCGAAAAGCGCGGCAAAAGCTCAGATTGGCTTTAAGAGAAGCCCTGCATTTTGGTGAAATGGATACACGATTAGCAGTTACGTACTTAAACCTGATTGCCTGCGAGGTCGAGCTAAATGACGCAGAGCTGAGTAGCGAAGCGGCTCTCCAATTAGCTGAAAATGCGACCCGAGTGCACAAGACCTGTCATGGAGAGTCTAGTGAGCCGACTGCGTCTTGCCTAATAAATGCCGGCGTACTTCTTGAACGTAGTCAAAACTTTCACCGAGCGAGTGAGGCACTGGCACAAGCAATCGCTATCCTTCGTGCTCAGGAGCAGACCAGGCGTATTAGGACTCTCCTATGCAACTCTCTATACAATCGAGCTGCGCTGCTTTGGTCATGTGACCAACTCAACCCGCATCCGGCGGAGGTTTTCGCGCTGGCTGACGAAGCGTACAGAATCGGGCAGTCCATTTATGGAAGCCAGGACCGGCTAGTTATCACAATGAAGCAATTGAGAGATGATATAGCGGCTGCGTGCAAGTAACTGTTCGCAATATGTCTGGCTTCAATGAAAGCTCGGCTACGAAGTTGGCAGAAGCCTCTAGCGACACATTGCTAGTTTGATATATCTAAACGGTAATGTTTTGCCAAAGACTCGCTGGCACAAATCTCCCAAGATGTCCAACGTTTGTTGTGGCGACCATGACTGCGTCGTTCGGGTGCGCACTCTGCAATCTGATCGTCTGTGCGCATAATATGACGTCCCCGTCGAGCGCGTGATCATGAGCAGTCGGTTGTCCCGCCTGACGAGCCACCGCCCACAGTGCCGCTGCGTCAATCATTGTCTGCGTATCCAGAGGGATGTAGCCCAAGGCGACTTTTAGTACATTCAAATCTGTAATGCTCTGCACAAAATTGTTTCTGATTAGTTCACGTCGCAATTCATAATCGGCGATTTCAGGAATCCGAAATCTAGCCGTTTGCCACGTGGTTTCCTATCCAAGCCAAAAGTGGATTCCGCACGGTCGCGTTCTGATGAACGGCTGCACCAAGTACGCCTGTATCCAGAACGATAACGCTAGTCATTGAACAGTTTTCTGTCCGACGTTCTGTCTTGATCTAACTGCATCTTCAGATCGTTCCATTCCTCAATAGTTTGGCTATCAGCTGAAGACATCATGCGTGTGAGAAGCTCTATTGTTTCCTGTGACGACATTGCTGGGCCAACATCTACTGCTTGCGTGGAGACTACGAGCGGAGTTCGCCAGCCGAATGGCAATGCTGAATTGGAGGCGTAGTCTGCCAGGATTTCCCCGGTAATGACGTCAACTAGAAATGCATGGCAGTATCCAGTGTGACCATCCAAACGAATTTGTTGCTCCGGCTGAGCGCCATAGACACCGCTGCGAAGCCTTTCAGCCAACGCATATGCCAGAACTCCTTCCCTATCTCGTTGTTTAGACGGTAGATACTTCAGCATCAAATACCTTTCTTGTCTTATCTGTAATTAGCTCTTCGAATACGTCCCTTTCTCGATCTCGCAAATCGCAAAGCAACGTATCCCATTTTTTGATGGCATTATCGTCCGCGGTCAGCACAAGTGGGGTAGCTTGATTTTCCCAAATGGCATCAATGTCCAACATAACCACAAGCTCGGCTGAGCCATCGCCACTTGCAAAAGTGACTCGAACAATTGAATCGTCCTGAGGGTATGCGAAATCAACTCTGGCAAAGAAGCTAACCACTGCTTCAGGGAGATTTCCGGTCTTATTGGGCAGGCAAGTGAAGAACTCACCCAACTCAGCTGATTCTCCTGTTATCGGAATCCTATTGATGTAGCGCAGTCCGATCCGAGAAATCGCTATTTCATTTGCTACCTTGAGCAGATTTTGAACAGACGACAATATTCGATCACGATATAAGTCCCAACCGCTATAAGGTCGCAGTTCGTGGACGCTAAACGTACCAGGAGCGATTGCCAGTAGCCGTTTTCCATCCGCAGATACTAGTTGCGTTTTCAACATCTCTGGTTTAACTGTGAGTCCGGTTCCAGGTTCGATCGCCACTATCGATTGCTGCTGTGATCTGGGCTTGCCTGAATATTCATCTTTAGTCAAACTGAAAAGCTGTCCCGGCCAAGTTATGTCCCATCCAGATGCATTGAATCTGAGTTCACAGACAGCTTCCTCAATCGGAGGGCTATTATATTGTCGTCGAGATGCCATTCCGTGCCCCATCGCAGTTTCCATCACCTTCAGGTTATATCTTCGCACATCTGAATGGCAAGCTGAATTTTTTGGTCTTTGTGGCTGGGCAAGGGAATGAGCAGCGGGTTGCCGAAGCTGCCAATAGCTTCGGCGCCAATCAGCGAACGAGCGCCATTTCGGCACGCTCGAGTTTTTCAATGATCGCGCCGCGTCTTCGTGCTTCCTGATAATCGCGATTGAGGGAGCCTCTGACGTTGCGACCGAAAGAAACTGGATAACTGACGAGAAGACTATCGTAAGTGATCCTGCCTTCGAACGGAATCAGCACGGTCTTGACCATGCAGGGAACATCAAAGAGCAAAGTATCTTGGAGCGGATCGCTTATGCCGACTACGCCGTAGACCTTGCAATCGTCTATTAAGGTCCACTTTTTCATCAGCTGTGTCAGCCGCCAATCGCCACTACTTGCTTCCCCTAACACGCTTGAATGTGCCCTCTCCGGTCTCGTTGAGATGCTCAATCACCACCTGCTGGGCTTTGCCGTCTGCGCCGAGCGTGAAAGTGATTCCGCTCGCACCGACGCCGTTCTCACCGCCGGTCTCATAGGTGAAAGTGTCGCGGTCGTAGTGTTTCATCGCCATCACTTGTTTCTGCGGACCGAGCACCATATTCAGTGCACCATCCTTCTCTATAATTTTGATCTCACCAAAGAAATCGTTGGCGTAAGTGCCCAAATATGAAGGAGCAGCCGCAGCTGGTGTTGGTGACACAGGCGCTTTGGAATAATCGAAGCCAATAATCACTCCCAGCGATGCCGGATTAGCAAACGCTTTCTTGTAAACGGCAAGCCAGTCTTGCGATCGTTTACCCGTTAGCGCCAGGTCGAGAAAATCCACGCCAGTCCCTCAGCCACTCCGACCGGGTAAGTATTCGTCAACACAACAATGCCCAGCTGCGCATCCGGCACCATCGAAACATTTGTGCCTGCTCCCAGGGCAAATCCGCCAGAGTGCCCTAAACGCAAGCGCCCATGCTCATCATAAGTGACGTTCATGCCCAATCCGTAGAAGCCCGGCAGATGCGTGAATGGGCTGAACTGCGTCAACATATGGAGATGGTGCGTCTCAGCCAATGTTTTTTCGGCGATAAATTGTTTGCCGTCAAACTTTCCGTTACTGATTTGCAGGCGCATCCATTTCGCCATATCATTGGCAGAGGAACTCACGCCTCCGGCTGGAGACTGAACATCTGGCTGGCGCTGGGTCGTGTGCACCAATTTATCGTCAACCATAATATGTCCCAGCGCTTTGTTTGCACGAGCCATAAAGTCGCAGTAACGAGAACTTGTCAACGACATGCCGAGCGGCTTATACAATTTTTGCTCAGAAACATCTTCCCAACTCAATCCGTATGGTTTGGTCGCCGCCTGCGCCGCTTCAGTGATACCAAAGTTGGTATAGGCATAACCTGCGCGAAAACTGCTATCCGGTCTCTGGTACCGCAGGCGGTGCAGCACGAGAGCGCGATCGGCGCCCAGATCTTCCAGTAAATCGCCGGCGTGGTCGGGCAATCCGCTGCGATGCGCGTAGAGATCTCTAATGGTGATTTCTCGAGTGACCCACGGATCATGCATGGCAAAATCCGGATCGAGATCACTGATTTTTGAATCCCAGGTGATTTTGCCCTCGTCTATCAGCCGGGCGATTACTGTTGCCCCAACCGGTTTTGAGACGGATGCAATTTGAAACACTGTGTCGGCATCCACCTTAGCTTCTTTGCCTACTTCGCAAACGCCGTAGCCCTTGGCAAAGATCACCTTATCCTTGAACACGATTGCCATCGACAATCCTGCTACTCTATGCTCATCAACCTGCTGCTGCGCCAGTTTGTCGACTTCAGCTACCGCCCGTAGCACTTGCGCGTCACTGATTTGCTCTTGTTGCGCCGAGGCGGAAGGCACAGTTGTCGTTGCATCCGATAGTGAATTCAAGGAATCTGCAGGTGACGGCGCCATCGCGGTAAGCGAGATTAGAGTTGACAGCGAAACGGCTTGAACAAAGTTGAAATAACGCCGAATTTCATTGAACTCGAAGACAACGGAAAGTAACAAAAGCCCTCACTCCTTGAACCAATTGCGCCCATCGGAGATGAAGCGATCTGTTTTGTATGGTGTAGAGCTCGACACCGATCCTGATGCCTGTCCGGAGATCGTCTGACCATCGGTCGTGGTATAGGTGATCGATCCGCTGGAACCTGTGTTGCAAACCGCAACTTCTTTCCCGGAGGCTTGTGCCGCTGACGGCAAGAGGCAGGTCGCCGATGCATTGAGAAAATACGCCTTGCCGGCTTCAGCAGCAAAGTCGGAGCTGGGGTGCTCGGCACCAAAGCCGCCTGCGATCGCGCTGCCGTCCACGTTGATGTCGTACGTGTCCCCGGAGGTAACCATCCGGGCCAGCGCACGGGGCATGCTGACCTTGATGCCCCCAGTTCCGCGGATGTGATAGAAGAGATCGTCGCCTCGAATTTCTGCCATGTCTTCAGACCCAGGATGACGGAGCGAATCATCGGTCCGCTTGGGACTCGCCGGCAAAGTGTTTACCGCAATCAGCCCTAGAGCGCTTAGAACGCAAATTCGGTGCCATGGTTTTAGATAACTCATTACTGCCCTCCAAAATAATTTAGCGTGAATCCAGTCAACGAACAATTTTGGCTTTAGGAGCCTGTTCTTCCGATTATTGCTTGCGATGTATTGAGACGAATAAGTATACAATCTGCCTATGAATTGGCGAATCAAGGTCAACCAGCCAACTCAGTCGTCATCCTTCATCGACTTTCTTGCAATCAGTAAACGTAATGTTCATGTGGCTGGTACCTGAAGGATTAGGGTTATTTAGCAAGGATTGAACAACCGCAGGGTTAAGGAGATCGCGGTGCCACCAGTGATTGCATGATGCCTTCATCTCGGCGGCAAACACCCGCCCCTCCGCAAGACCAAACATAAAGACAGCAACGTCTTCCGCATGCACCTTAGCGATGCCTTCTCGAATAAAGTGTGAAGAGCTATACAACGAATCAGTAAGACCCGCTCAAATGGTTTATTCAACTGCGGCACAAAATCTGAGAGGTGCTTCATCGGCTTTGGATATATACTATGTGGGTTCGAGCAAAAGCTACAGGGCAGCACAGGATGCACTAGGTTTGTATGGCGGATTGGAGGACAGGAGCGGTGAACGTATGAGTAAAACCAGAGTGCACCAACCGGACGGATAGTAGATGACCTTTCAGGTACGAGTTTCTTAAAGCGCTATCTTTATACTATTACTTCATGCGCTCCCGAGCGGAGTGTTTTGCCGAGCTTTGCTGTTACCGTCTTGGTGCACGCACTGACTCTGGACGACAGGAGAACTGCATCCTGTTGAATTCGAGCTACCCGAAGTGCGGCAAGCTCGTAGACGAAGCATTGCGCAAGCTCAATTAAAAGTTACGACACGCACCGTGGTCGGTCGGCCGCATAAAGGGTATATCCCGTCAGTCGAGCATACA